>JAAUXU010052837.1_pt1 | contig 102685 bp, 87 predicted proteins | sample 7278151 | NCBI WGS metagenome assembly JAAUXU01 (sample SAMN14350113, study PRJNA611818) | marine sediment metagenome | isolation source: surface marine sediment (1.8m) | place: French Polynesia: Moorea | collected 2018-08 | reverse complement strand
GGTGGGGGGGGGGTTGGGTGTGGGGGCGCGCCCCCCCCGCCCCGGGGGGGCTCCCAACACACCCGGGGGGGGGGGGGGCAGGCACCACTGCTTTGCATTTCTCCACTCAGCGTGTGTCATACCGTCCAAGATGTCGTCGCGCACATAAAACTGCAGGCTCTGAAAGGAAAGCTCATAACAATGGTAAACAGGCTCCTTAAATCGGAGCGGCGATCCTTGTCTCCAGTGCGTTTATGCCATCTTAAACGAGGTTATCTAAGATGGGATCTCAAGAAAAGAGAGATACAGTGGAGAAGAGACCGGAAAGAGCTAGCAGTGTGTGGTAAAGAGAAAACAAGGGCGGAGACAAACGTACGTACAGCACATCTATTACTGCTAGGGGGCTCCCAAAAAAACCCCTCGAGAGGGAGACAAATCCACGATCCTTTTCACTTATTTGGGAATTGTAGTGGAAAAAGAGAAAACGCTTGCCCAATATGCTAATGCCGACGGACAAAGAGGAGGGGAAGGCGTGGCGTGACTTCATGACCAATGGACAGCTCATTTACTCAGGGGAGCCTGGACAAGGATGTGAGATTCCCATGTGCAGAAAGAGCCTGCTGATGGGTGGCTTCTGCAGGATTACGATTTTTTTTGCAAAAAACTACCTATGCTGCGTGCGTTGCAAACTGCCCCACAAAAGGCCGATTATGAGTCTTTACTATAACTGTCTTCTTCAGCGCGAGCTACAACAGGCAAAGTTGTGCAAAAAATAATCTGTTAATGGGGGTCCCCTCCAATATCTGAGGAAAAGTTATGCGTCGGGCTGAGTTATGAAGGAAAAGGGAAACTTGGCTCGCTGGAATCGATTTCTCTCGGGGAGAAAAGGGAAATTCGATTCAATGCGTCTTTTATCATTGATTTAAGAGCCGCTGTCGTCTGGCGCGAGGGTAGGAAGAAAAGAACCTCATGCGAGGGGGGGAAAAAGAGAGATGACCTACATCAGACCAGCGAGTTAGCAGGGGTCAATAAAACCAAGCCTACAAGGTTTTGCACACACACACATTTTTTGGCTAAAGGGCCATTCTTCTTCCCTCTTTTGCACGAGACACGTTATGGGGAATGCCAAATCGCGAATTTCCGATGCTTTCGTCGTGCGACTGCCCGTTTTTAGCCCACACGCGATGCCCAAAGTCAGAGAAAGAGGAAATATCATCAGCCCCTTTATTATTTAAATTTGGGCAAATCATCGTCTTTCGTCGCCTTGTGTGCTGATGCATATAGGTACAGATGTGTGCGCGCTGATCCCAGCAGGGGGGGGGCGGGAATTTGCATGAGTCACGTACTCCTGCGGACCTTGAGTAACTAGCCAAATGGGAAAGCACAGACACACTTTTAAATAGACAGATCTTGGCTCATATCTCTCATTCCCCAAACTCTCTCGTCCACCCCACCGCGTGTACATATATATATTTATATATATATTGCATACACACACAGACAGTGCGCAAATATGGCCACGTGCCGAGCACACACTGTAGGCACGTCTTGTGCTCGTACACTACGTTTATTCGTGAGTCATATCTTTCGCCTCATCTCAACTGGCACACTTCTACTCCGCCGTCGGTCAGAAATGCATCTTGCATTTTTACTGCTGTCGTTTTTCTCCTTCCGAAACCCCGAATGTGCATCTTCTGTGCTAAGATTGGATGCAAGCAAAGCAAAGCCAACGAGCGAGCAGCACCAAAGAAAAAGAGGCAGACAGACTGCAAGCGTCCGGCCTTAATTAGGGGCGGAGGCAGTGAGCGAATTTCCCCAAGGGTGCACTTCATCTTCTTTGGCACATTATGAGCATTATTATTTTCCACTCTCACCAGCGCTCAAGCGTGTACACACGGAGGTGGTAGGCACTAGTACTGCATTTGACTCGGGTCAGGAATGATTCGAGTCAAGGGTTTGGGATGTGCAACCTGATCCGGACCAGAGTCACGTGTGGCCTGGCAGCTGGCAGCTGTTTCAAAAATGCCATCAAAACGTTTCTGTGGTCTCACCCATCAAAGCCCTGAAGAGTGGCTGTTCTTCCTGTGCCGTGTGATCCGCATTGAATGAGACTCACATTTAAGTCGGGTCAAGTCAACTCGAGTAGAGTCATTTCTCCCGGGCTCAACTCGAGTAGAGTCATTTCTCCCGGGCTCAACTCGAGTAGAGTCATTTTTGCCTTTTCTGTCGGACCCAACGCGAGTAGAGTCATTTGCATCATCATTTATGCGACCCAACTCAAGTAGAGTCATTTGCATCATCTATCCGACTTAACTCGAGTAGAGCCATTTGCATCATCATTTATGCGACTCAGCTCGAGTACAGTCAGTCGCCTCATCTGTCCGACTCAACTCGAGTCAAACTTCGAACCGGAGATGAGTTAGTGTCGGGATCAAAGAATCAGTATTCGAGTCACTTTTAGGTGAGTCGACACAACACTAGCAGGCTCCTACACTCGGGGTGCGCGTCCACCGCCCGGTGTGGAACTGTGGATAAACATGTCCTCCCTCCACCAGACTAAATCTGTCGTGACCAGCACGAACAGATGTAGTGATCGCCCAGAGTACCTCCAGGGCAATTGTTGCACATTATTTCCCTCTCCCTCGGGTAGTTTTGTTACCTCGTCGCAGCTATCTTTGAGCCTGATCTCTTCGGAGGAATCCGATGAATTTGGTCGCAGATTTCAAGCCAGATTGCGATGATGTCTCCGGGAGAAGAGACTAAGGTGGGTGGGTGCCTGACTATTGTGTGGAGAGGCTGAGCATAACAACCTCGTGAAGTGCGTACACGCTGTGACGTATGCATGCGCGAATACTTTATGTGGAACGTGGACGAGCATTATCGTTGAGGCTGCATGCAGGAATTTCGCTCCCACCAAATTAACGCTCCTCGCCAATTGGATTCCACCGTCGGCAATGGCATCAATTAGATCGCGTTGGCGGAAAAAGCACTTCCTTTGGCTGCTGCTCCCGCCTCATGGACGAGAAACTATGCGTTCTTCGCCCTCTTCTGTCTCACTCAACGCCAAACAACTACTCCGTCCTCCTGAACGTGCAGCACTTGGAGATCTCGATGGCGAGATAGGCGCTGTGAGTGTCGCTTTAGGGCTGGAATGAGAGAAGAGGTGGAGGAAGGACGAGGGGGGCTCGTCGTCGATGCTGCTGCTTTGGGAGAATTTCCCACAGATTAGCATTTCTGAAAAAGTCTCTCTGGGGGTAAGTGAGGACGGGGGAGGGCGGGAGGGAGCGGGCGAGCGAGCGACCGACCCGGGCTAATAAATAACGCAAGCAGAGCATGGAGAGACTGAGGAAAAAAGACACTCGCTCGCATGGCTTGATTATGCTCCGTTCGTTTCCAGCTATTGCAGCGTCCTCGCGTCGTCCTAATCCTGGAAACGCCTGTCGTTGACATCAATAGACTGCGCTTTAGGTGGGAATCGAACCTTTCTTTCTTTTTTTTATCCCGGGTCTGCAAAAAAAGAGGAGAAAAAAAGAGTCCATTGAGTAGGGTGCCGGGAATTGGGAGTCCAAACAAGCAAACCCAAACACATTCTAGGACTGTGTACACACTTAGCTGCTCAGTGTGAGGTCAAATAAGCTGGAGAGAGGACAGATTTATCGCGAGCTGTAGATGTAGCTAAAACGTCGTGTGGTGATTGCTGGCACCTCAGGCCTTAGTAGTGATAAAGAAAGCCCCTTAAGACCTCCCAGAGCAAGGGTAACAACACGTATGACCTGCGCCTGGCGTTTATTGGCCTCACTCACTTGGCAAAGAGTAATGCACCGCCGAGCAAAGAAGGCAGCAACGATTTATGCCCCCTCCTAAGCGGAGCAGAGCACCTCTCTACCACATGTTCTCAGTATAAGCTGATCTGCATTGGTTTAAGGCGCTGTGCTGTACAAACACGTATCCATCTTGTTGCACGCGTACGCGCCGCACGCAGCGCGCGGCATGGACGCACATAGCGTTGCTGTACCCGACGTGCATGCACCACACCCCTTGTAGAGGACGGGGATCGCCTGGGACGACTGCATCCGATCGCTGTATCGATCTCATTTGAGCATGCACGCAAGGAGGCAGGCGGCTTTTGACAGCTAGGTGAGACATCAATGGAATGTGTCGATTTCAGCCGCCGGCCAAAGTAAGAGATGATGTCTCTTCTATGCGCAGCTGTTGCGCACAAATCCACACACGAATGCGTCGCAAACTAATCCCTGTTGCGACGGCGTCAGAAAGCCAGTTCTCACGCCCGATAACTGCCATTATTGCTTAGCGTAGGTAGTGTTCGTACATTGGCCAGGAATGCACGCATGCTCGGTTTGCAAAAGCCCATTTCACGTGCTATTAAGCGGGGCCAGGAAGAAGAACTGAAGATCTTCCTCAATCCGCCTCTCCTTTCCCCCACCTTTTCACACGATCCCACCAGGCTGGCAAAGCCCCGTTTAAGCGCCCACACTCTCACTCACTCACCGAGAGGCGAGCTTTCGTCGTATAATAACGTCGAATATAAATCACGAGCTCATTGAAATAATTCCGGGGTCAGGCGGGCAATGGCGCGGCCCCGATGGATGGGATCTGCCTGGCCTGGCTGCCGGCCTGCCTGGTCGGCCGGCCGGCCGGTCGGCCGGCCCGCCGACCCACTGCCTGACTGTGCGTACCTCCTTGCCTGCTTTCCATGAACAAGCAACACACCTCACCTCACTCACTCATTTACTCACTCAGTGTGAGCTCCAAAACAGAGAAATCGGCACCAAACAACAGTTTACAAGTTGGTTGGACTCTGCATAAATGCCTCATTTCTCATCATCAAGCACGAGTCATTGGACTTCGTCGTCCTTTTAAATCACTTCTACGCATCTACCCTTGCCAGCCAGCCAATGGGGCCGCCTCACTCGAGCTGACAGTCTAAGTTTCTTCTTTGCTCACATTGCAAACTCTCGCCCCAAAATGGCCGTTTTCCTCTTGTTGCATATTTGAAGAGCAGAGGAAAGATTCTCCTTTGCGAGCATTTTTTTCGCCTGCCTCCAGGCAGCTCGGCAGTAATAAGCCTCTCTCTCTACCTCTTTCTGATGAGCTGCGACCAAGTCCGCCTCCTCCGCTCACTTTACATAGAAACTACGATGATGCTTATCGCCTCCGCCGCCAGCCTTGCTCGATTTGAATTATTTGCCCAATAAGAGAGATCACACGGTCGTAAGAGCGCCCGCCAGGCAAAGACGAGGCCGAGCCCAGGAATGCATGCTTGTTGCTCACATGGTCTGGAATTTCTGAACAGATGAGTGATTCCGTGCAGTATGGCGGGATTATCACCGCATTTATCAAGCTTCCTCCCTCTGACGATGGAGCCTCGTTGAAGAGAAGGCGCGGCTGAAATGGTGAAACTTATCAAGTAAACTTCCGGAGACCGCGGGAGTGGAACCGGACATTAGAGTAGATAAGGATGAGAAGCAGAAAGAAATGTCGAAAAGCCATGTGGCGCGGCTGTTTCTCTTGCTTGGCATATCATTTTTATATAGTGCCGGCGGCTTACCCGAGGACTGTCCGGGACCGCCGCCAACGCGCCGCTACGCCAATCCGGTAGTGTACAAGTACCACGCCAGGAATGTGGAGGGAAGAGCCGAACAGACCCAGCGACTGGTTGGAGTCTTTCCAATTCATGACGCTGACTGCACCAAGGTAAAATACGACGCTTTTTTTAATACGTGCTGCTGTCACGTGTCATCTGAGCTTGGGCAACGTAGCAATTCGCAGGCGCTCGTCGATCCCCCGCGTGTGGCGTTGCATACGTTGAGCACGGTGGATGCATTTGATGCCAGTTTCCTCGAGCACCACATTTTTTATGGGCTCTTCCCATAGGTGGTGACGGTTAAGAATTACAACGGCTTTCAGCGCGCCGAGGCCATGGTGTTTGCATTGAACGTGGTAAACGCACAGGTTCGCGAAGGCAAGAAGAAGGTGGCACTTGATGCCTACCTGGTGGACAGCTGCTCCAACGGCATCTCAGCCATCGATGCCACTCTGGTGGCCATGCGCGAGGTGGCGTGGCCAGTAGCAGGTGTGACGATAACCGTAACTGAGCATGCCCATGCAAAGCCCCGCATAATGCAAGAAAAGCATTTCTTTTTTTGTTTAGGACTCGTGGGGGGGTCCTACAGTAGTGTGTCCATAGCTGTCTCCTCGGTGCTGCAGTCGTATAACGTGAGCATGCTCTCATACGCGTCCACAGCGACACAACTCTCGGACAAGCAGAGCCACCCGCTCTTCGGTCGACTGGTGCCCTCGGACGATGCACAGGTGAGTCCACAAATGCAGTCGTCGATCACCTCAGGTGTGACGACGGTTGCTCAACAACAGACCAACTCTTCCTCAGAGCTCAGGAGGCCGTGAAGTAAAAAAGGGGACAGAGGTTCATTTGTAACAAATTCAGCCGTGCGTGAAAGAAGCTTCAATTAATGACTCATCGCATACTTTAAGAGTTTGCTGTTAACACATTTCTTGGTAATTTTTAGGCCCAAGTTGTTTACGACCTCGCCCTGGAGCTTGGCTGGAGCACCGTCGAAGTAGTGTCTGTAGCAGCCAGCGACTACAGCAAGTCCCTCAAAAAGAAGTTTGTTCAGATGGCTGACGATAAGAAGGACATCTTTGTATGCCAACAAAACAACAACGAGTGAGCAGAATGACTCAGCCGTGCGTATATGTGCAGCGCACGGAACAAATGCTTGGACTCTTCTTTTGAACTGCAGACTGCGTCAAGGAGACGAGGAGGGAGCAATGGAGATTGTAGCTAAACTACTCAGCTCCCGAGTAGACGGAGTCGTTGTCTTTGTAAATGCAAACAGCAAAAGGTACGTAAGTTGGCACATGATAAATCATGAAGAGATACTACCTATAATGCTTACCTACGTCGTAACTGATTCTCTCGATCCCTATGTATGGTCTGTTTATCCTATAAGATTAATAGTTTCCGCCCTGGACAAGCTGCTGAGGGATCTGTCGACTAGAGGCGAGATACTTCCAAGCCTATCATTGATTGCCACTGACTCGTGGGACGTGGGAGATCTGGGCAACGAGTTCGTTGCAACCTTCTTGCGAGGCAACAGCTACGTCGTCATCCCGGAAACAGGGGGTCGGCCGGGGATGCACCAGGGGCGGGACATTGAGGACCATCTCAGAGAGCTCAATCCGCTCAATTCCAGGTGAGGCGGAAAAGTGCGTACAAGTACCTGAGACAGCAAAGTTCAACTTTCTTATGGGCAGCAATCCCTGGATCGGCGACGTATGGGAATCAATGTGCAGCGTAAAGAACGACTCTGACTGCGCCAAGTCGGCATTAGATCTGAATGACTTCCAGATCGATACCAAGGTTGACTTCGTGGTAGACGCGGTCGTCATGTTCTCAGAGGCGCTGGAGAAATGCCATGAAGACCGATGCAGTGTAAACACAGATCGATTCTTCTGGAACTACCTCATGAAGGCTAAAGTTGAAGGTCGGCAAAGGCAAAGCAGCATCCCCTAACGTGCATTGGTACTCCCTGTGTACAAGTGGGTATATACTTCTAACAGACTCGGGCAGACAAGTGGAGTTTAACTGTTCGGGGGACATCCTAGGGCGTTATGGGATCTATAGGATGGAGGACATTGGTGAACGTGGCTCTCGGTACGAGGTATGCAACACGTAGACGTTCAATTCACTTCTCTTCGTACGCACGTGTTGTCGTACGTAATTACCATTGTTACGCCATAAATGCTTCAACAGAAAATCGGGTCCTGGGACGAGCGAAGAGGAGGCCAGAAGTTAAGATTCCTTCAAACCCGAATAGACTTACCCGAGGTTAAACCGAAGAAGAACGTCACTGATGGCTGTAGGCCCATTTGCCAAGTCGGCCAGTACGAGAACTTTGACGACAAGAGATCGGTACGTACGTGGTTGTGTTCCCGGTGCTCTTCTACAGCACGCATACTGCCAGGTTTCTGTGCGTAGTGTATGTATGCTATGTTAGATTCATCGTGCATAAGCATGTGTGTATTTAGAAATGCTGCTACAGCTGCGACGATTTGGGTGAGCGCAGCTATCTGCCATCGCTGGGCAACCCTCAAGTATGTCCCCCCGGCCAATGGCCCGACCGGAAGAGCAACTTTTCGGATTGCTTCATACTTCCGGTCAAGACCTTGAACCCTCATGATCCGTGGGCCGCCTTCAGCTTGGCCACCGCGTGGGTGGGCATCATCCTGGGGTCATCAGTGTTGGCGTTCTCGGTTGTGCACAGAGACCACGTGGTGATCAAGAATTCGTCAAGAGAGCTCTCCTCGTTTACATGGGTGGGCGTCATGATCTGTCACCTGAATACACTATTCGTGTTCTATGCCTCCCCCAGTTCTGGACTCTGCGCTCTTATAAGGTTTGTTCCCATAATGATTTTGAAGGTGGGGTGGGGTATATTCGTACATGATTTCACCACATTCTCGAGATCGGTTCAATTTTTTAAGGTTCACCATGACCATAGGCTACACTTTCATCCTCGCCTCACTTTATCTCAAGACCAATCGTCTCTTCAGGATTTTCTATTCTCAGTTCAAGCAGACATCCGGAATACTGGGAAGACCCAAGTACACCAGTCCGAGGGACCAAGTAAGAGAACACAATCAATACACAGTTGAACGATCCCCTTCCAAAAATTGCTTAGTGTGGCATGCAGATTCAAAGCACATCGGCTGCTGTAGTCATTTTCTTGCAGTTTATGTGGAATATTTATCGACAAATGCAATAGTTCCAAGCATTTTTCACACATTATTCTAACTCTCGGTTTCAAGCTCACCGGCTGGGGGTTGCTCAATTGTGTTTATCCTCATTAACCTATCATTTGAAGCCTAATATAGCAACTGGATGCTCTTGTTAGGTGCTGCTGTGCCTAAGCCTTGTGTCGATTCAGGTCTTAGTTATCTGCTGCTGGATTTATATAGCCGTACCCAAGAAGTTTAGCGTCTACCCTGCCGAACGTCATATATTGGTGTGTGAGTTCTCCCCACTCCACCTGCTCTATGCTCAGGCCTTCAATATGGTTCTCTGCGTCGTCACCACCGCCTACTCCTTCCTGACAAGGAGGTTACCAGAAGACTTCAATGAGAGCAGGTAGGAATATTGCACTTTCGTCTTATTCGCATGTCAAAAAATGTTACAATTTTCCCGACTTACGGTAGGTTCATTAACCTTTCAATGTACTCACTGTGCGTGGCTTGGGTGGTTGAAGCCATTAGTTGGATCTTTAGAGAAGACCTCGAGGACGAAGAGTCTCAATTGCGCTACTACCCAGAGGTAACCTTTGTTTGTCGTTCAAACTTCACACCGTATCTTGTACGTACGTACTTCGAATGGACGCAGAGATCCTGGGCCATTTCCACTTCTGCCAAGAGCATCATGGCTACGTTAGTCATGGCTTTCCTCTCCACACCTAGAATCTACAAGATACTCTGGGTAAAGTAAACTCATCTTATTTCATGCTTCTATTTCATGTAATTGAGATGAAACGTCGTCCACTTATTTTGCTCCAGGAGCCCCACAAGAATAAGAGAGACGATGACACCCCCCAAATCTTCCAAATGAGCAATAATGGGGTAAATAGCGTGGCACCACCTTCTGCTGCTATCACCGAGGAGAATCAAGAGTGATGTAAACTGTGATTACATAACGAAGATTACTATAATGAAGTAACGCACACACACACAATTTAAGTCCTGCAAAAGTTGCGAAAATCACGTTACGTGTGTGTCTGTGCGCGTGCGCGCGCGCGCCTCTCAGCCACACTCCAAGTTACTTTAATAAGACTCAGCTTTACTTTTGTCGTATTTGTTTCCGCTGTGATGAAAATTCGATTGGCTACGCCAGAAGCAGTTGACGTCTAGCCCCGGACAACCAACAAAGTAATTTTACTGGAATAAAAACTCGGTTTGCTGCACAGACCAAAGGTTGTTTTCCGTCTGCGTATCTGCTGCTGCCTCATCGCCTTTCGCCCGTCATTTGGCCGCCTCTCTTTTTACTAGTAGAGTCAATGACTTTGGCTTCCGGCGGCCTCCGGGGGTCAAAAAAGAGGTTTCCAACAGTCGGCGATTATTTTCATGAGAAGGAAAACAGGAGTAAACCCAGAGCTTCTCACCGCGACACGGTATCATTTTTCAACTTTCTATCCTATAAATGATGATAATGACAACGTAGGTTCGAAGAGGAGTAGGCCTATTGTCGCAATACAGTTCTTATTCGTGGCATTCATCACGCGAGCGTCACACTCCCTTTGCAGGTCTTTATCAGACCGAACGACGTAAGAAAGTGCGAGTGACACCCACTAAGGTGATGCACGTTCTGAACCTCCCTGTGTGTGTGTGTGTGTGTGTGTGTGTGTGTGTGTGTGTGTGTGTGTGGAGCGGGGGTGCGTATCATTGAGAAATGATAAAAAATAATAGCAGTATGCATGAATCACAAGGCTGGAGCAGCATTGGTCTGTACTGTGCCTAGTCGTACTTCGTAGTTCTGCCCTCGGCAACGGCGTTCTGCGCCGCATCAACCCGTTACCGTCCCATGGCCGCCGCCCACTCGTTCGCTCGCGTTCTTCTCTGCTCCAGCTAACGGCGAATCGGCCGTCGTTCGCCCGTTGGCTTCGCTTCAGACTGACGGGCGGCGACGAGGCTGCGTACACACATACACTTGCACACACGTGGCGATTTAAACGCAGCCCTAAGAATTGAAGCGAAGACGGCGATTGCGGTGGCGGCGACGACGGCAGCGGCACGTACGTGAAACCTGGCCTCAGGTAAAGGAGGAGGAAGAAGAAGATCGTCCGCATATGGAGAAAGAGCGAGAGGGGGAAAAAATCAAACGTATCAAGACTACGACAGACGCCGACGCCGACGAAGAAGAACAGGTAGAGGAGCTGCATGAAGTTTGCTCTCGATTCAGTCGTCGCCCGGCGCTCAACGGAGAAACATCATCGCCATCATGGTGTTTTATCAGACGTCGATCCTCCTTGACGTGGAGGCCGCCAACACCGACGGAGGAAAGCTGAGCGGCGTCAACAGCATGGGCAACAGTCCTCTCGTCTTCAGGAGTCTTTGCGTCGATCGCAAGTCCAAGACTCCCTACTCTGACGCGACGCAGGTTCGTGCCCGGTTTTTCGACCAAATCTTTAAAGGGACCTTTAAATTCTGGATTGTCTTGGAACAGGGAGGGGATGGGACGTGCTGCACTCTATGATCTCAATTGGACTCGTTTGTTCACCTCTCCTCTTTCACGTTGAATAGAGCATGTCAGCAGTTTTTGTTGTCCCTCATGGCCTCATTCCTTTTTTGGGTCCTGTGCATCTTGACAAATGAAGATAAAAAAAGTATATCGGGCAGGAGAGAATGAGAAAAAAGTTGCGTCTTCTTCTCCCCGCTAATGACGACAAGGGGGTTCGGTCCAGACCCGGGGGTCAAAAGGGGAGCAAGCGGCCATAAGTCAAATTGTAGTTGCCCATTTTTACGAGCCCTGTAGTATTTTAATTTTTTTTTCCAGACTAAGAAACACTCTCCAAACCACATCAAGAGGCCGATGAACGCATTCATGGTGTTTTCGCACATCGAGCGCAAGAAGATCATCGAGTTCCAGCCAGATATTCATAATGCTGAAGTCTCGAAGGCTCTGGGGAAGAGGTGGAAAGAGCTCTCCAGCGAGGGCAAAGAACCTTACATCCAAGAAGCAGAGAGGCTTAGACTGCTCCACATGCAAGAGTATCCCGACTACAAGTACCGACCTCGCAAGAAACCTGTCAAGTCCGGCAGCAGCAATAACAACAATAACAACGGTCGCAGTAAGCCAGTGCCCATCTGCCCTCCGGCAGGAACGTTGCTTGCAGTGCCCACGGGAAAGGCCTCTTCTGCTAGTGAGGATGGCTCCAAGAAGACCTTAAGACTCACGATCGACGAGGACTTCCGCAAACAGTTCGCGTTCCAGCAACCCCTTGCCCTGGTGCCCATTGCCAGCATGTCTCGCCTCTCACCCCAGGGATCAACCTATTCTTCCTCGTCTTCCTCGTCTCCGCCCCAAAACGTTCCGGTGAGTCCCGTCGCGGCAGAGGCGTCGTCCCCGTCCTCGTCCTCGCCAGAGAGTCTCTATCGGGAGATCATGAGCGAGATGCCCCCGGGCCACGCGCCTCCACCGCAGCAACAGTTAGCACCAGACGTTCAACAAAAGTGCGACCAGCAGCAGCAGCAACAAGTGTGTCCTTCATATTCACTGAGCGACTGCTCACAAGATTTCACCTCGCCTCCTCCATCATCATCGTCGTCCTCCTCAGCCTGCGTTGCCCAAAATTACTACCAAGACGTCGTAGACAATGTGTCTTCGGCCTACGGTGGCTGCCCACAAATGAATTTCTGGCCTCCGACTTCTGATTGCTGCGCATCTGCGCCCGAAGCAGCGCCGAGCAATTATCCGACAGATCAGTGTGTCACTAGTCCCTCAGATACAACTACCCAGAACTGCCAACAGCCTCAGTACTACTGCAACGAGCCTCTGCCTCAAGATCTCGACCTCCTGACCGACCTCGTCAGCTTTCCCGAGGCTTCCGGTGACCTCCTCTGCTGCGAGGACAGCAGTTATCCTCAGCCAGCGTCCTCCTACTTTTGCCAGGAAGAAAAATTGAACGGTGTGTTGTGAAGACGGAGCGAACGGACTGAACAGAGGACTGATCTGCAATGTTTGCAGGCGCGCGTGTGTGTTTAGGCCCAGGTATTTGGGCCGCTCGTCTCTCATTTGTTTGCGCAAGAGGCCCAAATGAGGCACAAATGAGGCAGGGCATAAGAGAGGCCCGGCCTCACTCCACCCGGCCGCCCTCCTCTCTGTGCCCTCCACTACTGCCCAGAAGAGAGCGAGTGATTAATTGTTTCTCGTTGCTATTTGAGAATTGGAAATTCTATGAGCGATGCAAATGCTATTTATCTTTTACTCCTGGCGGCCGTCGAGACCGTTACGCGTCTCGTCTCTCCCTTTTCTCAGCGGGGACCAAATTTATATATGGAATAGACGAAAGATAATACAGCAGTTAATTCTGAATAGTACAGTAATCGCTGAGCATCCATTTCGGCCGTGTCTATCTGTCAATCGGTAATAGCTAATCGATGTAAATTTCCGCTATGCCGCAAGCCGACGGACAGGGCGGGTGTGGTCTCATCGCCCCATTAAGATCGTATCCAGCCGAATAAATGAGGACGATGGAGAGGGACTCTTTCTGGCAGTGGCCCCCGGGGCCAAAAACAGACATTCCGCGGAGGGGGGCTGCTTTTTCCCCCCTCCTCTGATGCTGGCGTGATTTATTCGGACATGTGGTCCAGCGGCGTTTGCGGGGCAAGAAAGGGTATGAATATGCTAAGCGGTGCATAATAATGCAAAGCACGGAGAAATAAGCAGCAACAGCAGCAGCTTCCTTGCGTGAGATCAGGTGGCAAATGGTTAGGAGAATCAGACTGCCGGTGCCGGCGCTGCCGGCGCTGCCGCCGCCGCTGCTGGCGTTGCCGTGGCTGCGGGCGTGTCAAAATGTCAAGTGATGAATGGCGCCCACGGAGAGGAGGGAGAAAACTCTCCTAATAGCCCGAACTCTCGACTACTTAGGCCACGAACATATTCCACCTCCTCGTGCCCTTTCCCCCACTAATCCACGGCCTCTTTGATGGATGCTTGACTCTGCTCCTACCATTCCTCATCAGGCCGCACACTCACCATTGTTCCACATTTGAAGGATGACTAAAGCACACATAAAGGGAGGCCAGGGAAAATGGTTGGAAATAGATTGACTCAATTAGGATCTCAGCGGTCAGTGGGCGACCCACGCACAATACAAAAAAGAGGTGTGTTTGCGTTATACCGGACTGCAGCGCGTACGAGAAGCCTCTGCACCCCACGGGACGCCAGCATGATGGATATGCTCAATCGCGAGACGAGCTGCAACACCAGAGACGTGACGCCAGTTTCAATTTTCACCACCTCGTTTATCTTCCCCGAACTTTTTTCTTCTTCTTTTAGGTGGCTTTATCAATTTCCTCCGCCGCACTTACTTAGCAACAACTGAGAGGAGTTAAAAAACCAACAACAGCCGCTCTGCACGCGCTGGCAGCGCTGTTGATCGGATTCTGGTGTTGCCCGCCAGAGAGAGAGATGCCGTCACCGATAAGATATAACCCCCTTGATGAGCTCGTGATTGTTTTGCCAGCTCTTTCCCACTGGTCTGGCCAAGAAAATATTTAATATTCATGACCCCAATGGCGCTGGCCCGACCATCGAGCAATTTCAATTAAGCAACAAATAAGGCCGTCGTCACCGCGGGGACGAGGGGGAGCAGCACAGCTGCGGTTTCGTTCGCGCCAACGCCGTCGTCATCACCACCATTGGCGACGAGGGAGGAGCTGATGAAGAGAAGAAAAAGAGGATGAAAATTGAGATGCCTGTTGCTGTTGCTGCTGCTGTTGTTGCTGTTGCTGTTGCTGTTGCTGTTGCTGTTGCTGTTGCTGTTGCTGTTGCTGTTGCTGTTGCTGTTGCTGTTGCTGCTGCTGCTGCTGCTGCTGCTGCCCTGCCAGCAACAAAATGGTGGTGACTGAAGACGTGCATGTATATGTACTCGTTGTTGTTGTTGTTGCTTCTGTTTCTCTTGAGGAGAGGATGAGGTCGTTAAGCTAAATGCTGTCATAAAAGCTCGAAAAAAAACGAGGCCAGAAATCACCCAGAGTCGCCACAGCCAGTGATTGATAGATTCACAGCGGAGATAACACTGACTCACTTAGGCCAGCCTAAGGTTTAGAGGATAGTAACTTGAATGCGCGCCTCTCTTCACCTCAAAACCTCATTCCCACGTCGTTGGGAGAGAGCAAGAGGGAGAGGAGAACATTCGCAAAGATTTGTGCATAGATAATTTGGTCGATTTCTTCACCACGAAGCCGCCAGTGCAATGATGCCAGAGTTTAAAGAGTATTTTGGGCGCAGGCGCTGCTCAGAGCTTTAAATAAGCCTCAGCTGTTGGCGATTTGGGATCCGGTGAGAAAATTAAGCCATCCTCTCTCTCTTCCATCTTTGACCCCAGCCCAAGAGTTGCTTTGACCCCTGTGCTAAAAAAAAAAAACCCTTCTCCTCATATAAGCCAGAGTCGATCGGTTCAGGTCTTGGGGGGAACGAGGGCGAAGGAGATGAAGTCTCAACAGTCATGTGAGCCTTCGGGAGAAGATGCACGTAACACCGATAAAGAGAGCACGACATTGCACTTGCTCAGATGAGAGCAGAGAGAAGATTTAGGGCCTTGCATAGATATCTGGTGGCGTCAGCCATTGCACTACAGGTATGCACTGCTTAATTAGGTGTTGATGGCGTAATTTTCTTTCGCTGCTCATACTGCACTTTCACCCTAACGAAGCTTCTTTGACGGTGGGATCTCCTCGGGCTTGAATTATCGCGCGACCTTCCAGAAAACCGGCCAAAGAAAAAAAATTAATTGAGCCGGCAAAAAAGGCGCCGCCGTGGCAACGGAGGCATAAAATGAATAACAAATGTGAAGGGTTTTCTTGGACGATTCTTTTGTCATGGTCCTGGCTGGAAATTCCTTCCAAGATTCTTTAAGGTTAATAATTTGTGCACGGGCAATGGATGGAATGATAAAAAATGGGCAGTCGGGCAGAAAATGATGAAGATGGTTCCTTGTTCATTAAGGCCTGACCTTAGCGGTTTCCGCTTCTGGGTCCCCTCAGTTTGGTTCCAAGTGTGTACCAACCGATGCTTACCTACACAGAACAGTAGAGGTAGAGGTGCTCAACTCAGTGGCTTGGCAATCAGAGCTCTCAATTCTTTATACCGACTTGGCTCAATTCTTCACTCCCCTCCTCACACTTCTCTCCGGGCTCCGCATGCATATTCCAGGCATCATTTTACATGTGAACCCTGCCTTTGGCCCTACTTCTGAGGGGAGGAGGAGGGGGGGGGCTCGACTTGAACGAAGCCACGAGCATTCGTACTATGGTGTACTACACAGACAGTCCATACTGTGCAGTTTGTTCCAAAGATCACGGTTACCTGTGCGCGTTGACTGTCGGTAATAGAGATATGTGCGTAATTCAGGCAATGGACCAATGGATGGGTTGCCCCCTTCTCACCTCTCTCACCTCTAGACTGATTTAAATGTGCGAAAATTTCGCTCTCTCCTCGCCTCCAGCTTTTTCTTATCCTAAATCAAGATCACCCCGGTCGTTTTGGTCGTGACGGAGCAAGAAAAGAGGCAGAGATTGTTTCTTTTCCTTGCTCAGCTCACACGCGTGGCATCGACGACGCTCAAGGTAAAAAAAAAAATGGCAAGCAGAGGCCAAATAGCGAATTGGTAAGGTTAGTGCAAGCTCTTCATTTGGAGGCTCCGCACGTCCGAGGTCGACGTCTGATCCCGGTCGTTTCCGCAAACAATACAAAGGCCGAGCAAAAGAGAAAGCAGTCCGGGTTCGTCTAATTAACGACCCAAAGTACCTTCATTTAAGCTGCCAACCAACTAATTGGCATGAATTACGCATGAATTACTTGAGCGCAGGAATCCTCTCTCTCTCATCCAAAAATGCCACCCTGGACGAGAAGATAAAAAAGTTCACGAAATCGTGAGAGACGAAGACGACGACCCGAGCTCATTAGAGCAAATTCTTTCGCAGAGAAATTAAGCGGAGATTGTTGGCATGGACAGAATTTGCTCTTCCTGTCCATGTTTTCCGGCGCCCCTTTAACATGGCTCGTGCTCTAAAAACGCGGAAGAATCTGCAAAAGCCTTTTATAGGCGCGAATTTTATTTCTAGTGCACCTTCGTAAAACTCTTCCTGCCTCCTTCTTCGAGGAGAGAAAAGTAAGAAAAGTTTGGCCAAATGCGCCATAAAGTCGATTCTTGGGGGGGGCGAATGACACCGCAGCGCGCGCGCTCAGCCCACCCAAGCTCGCACCCCTTGCAGCTTTATGACATGGAAAACTTAGGAGAACCTCGTCTCACATGAACGGAAAGGCATTTTTAAGCGAAGTGGTCCTCTTAAAGCATTCAGACTGTTCGAGAAAAACTCATAATAGGACAGTTCAGGTACAGGTGCACTTACCAGTAAGCTGAGATAAAAATGGGCGAATCATGGGCAAATTGGGCTAAAGTGTTTCACCCCGTAGCACTTTTGGTGTGGACGAGGAGAGAGAGAGAGAGAGTGTGTTCTCGGGGTGCCCCGGACCGGGTGTGGAGCAGATCCAGAGAAGCTATTCTCTCTCCGGGTGCCCCGGACCGGGTGTGGAGTAGATCCGACTGTCTCTGACGTGGCAACTCCGCCTCCATTGACCAGAGGTCCCCCCACTCCGGGCCTGAGAAGCCGCACAACGGGATCAGCTGATCCAACGACGAAGTCGACACATAAATGTGCTGGTTATTCATGGGGAGGAGAGAGAGAAGAAGAGAAAAGCCATCATCACAGCTCCTCCGATCGTGCAGGAGGCCTCCTCCTCCTCCTCCTCCTCCTCCTCCTCCTCCTCATACGCCAAAAAAGGCAAAATTCAAAATCGAGAGATGAGGCAGGAGGTGGAGAAACCCTTCATCATAACCCCTTTTCCCCAGCCCCCACCTCGATAAGAAGTACGTACACAGCACAGGTGCGATTTGGCGCGACCTCCCACAAAGAGTGAGTGAGTGCGAGAGAGACAGAGAGAGATCGTGATTTTATTTTTCGGCCCAAAATTCATTTTCTCTGACCCCCGTTTTTCTCCTGGCCTCCCGCGAAGACAGGAATTGCGAACACGAAGCAGCCGTCCATCCATCCAGAGGCCATCAAGGAGTGTTAATTTCGCTTCCTCGCCAACACTGAGGAGTACATGTAGCATTTTCCATCATGGGCAGGAGGAGCAAGGTGGAAGAAAATGAAGGCAGAGGGATTTACGTATTTGCGTGGTCATTTCTGACAAGGGACTCGTCACGACAGTGGCCAGTCAAGTATGCCTTCGGCTATGCCAAATGCATGCGTGCGTGCGTGCGTGCGTGCGCATGCGTGTGTCATACCCTTAAAAACATGATAAGAAGTTTCTCTTTCGCATGGCCATGGCTGCGCTGTGCAAAAAAAAGGGCCATGACCATGCAAGCGCACCCGCAGTGCACAATTACCATGTCTTCATGAAAAATAAAGAGGGTTCATGCAGACGACGGAGATGCGGTGTCAAGCACTGCTCTGGGCTACCTTTTTAACCACACTCACATAGTCGATATGTTGTTGTTTTACGTCACTGCGCCTTGACAAACCCTGACTACGATGAGCACCAGCAGCCACTCACGTACTAGGCCAGTAGTTCAAGAGTTCACGAGATCCAAATTATGATTTGTCGAGGCAATTCTTCTACGAGAAAGTCCCCTTAATTGCCGCGATGACACTAATTGCGAGCGAGCCCTCCCAAAAAGGGGTCGTCGCATCATGGATTAACGAGATAATGGCCAGCAATTGCTCACTGTAAGTTTCTACTAAGAAGGCAATTACCCCCGATGAAAAGAAATCGCGCAGCTTCTCTGATTGCAAGAGCATCCAGCTCATTTCAGTTTGCGTGCTGCTCGACCCATTGTGTACCCAAATTTCCACTTGATTTCCCACCCTATTAAATCATGGGCGCCCATCATCGCCATTTTCTGTCTCTATTCAAGAGGCTTCAGCAGTCCCGTGTGGAGACACCCTGCAGAAAGATTGAGGCCAATTGTTTTGTCAGTAGCAAGCTGAAAAAATATTGTGACCAGTTTGAAGTCCAACATTTGAGCTCTCGTTCTCACAGAGCTGCTGTGCGTGAGTGCCGGAGTCACCACCAGCCAGCCCATGTGTACAGTGTGAACTATAGGCAGTTCCACGGAGACAGGACAAGTGGAGCAGTCTGCACTGTTGACAAAACAGACCTGGGCTGTGCAGCAACTGACTGACGAATGGAACGTACGTATATTGCAGCAGTTTCGCACGTATTGCGCATTACTTCACAGTGAACTTCCCAATGTTTGGCACTGTGATGTCTCTGGCTGGCTTAGTTAGCCAGGTCTCAAATGACTCAATTTTAGCCGTGTTGGAGTCCATAATTGCCCTCGTTCTGTTTGTCTCGGCCTCGGTGGAGCGAGAAGAGTTGACGCATGAGGGCGCCCTCGACGCCCTCAGCCAGTGACTCTGGCGGCCACCGCGAGATGGCGGAGAGGAGAAGACGGACGAGGACCTGCCTCGCCGGGGATAACGACCAACATGTCCCCGTGCAAGTGGTCCACCCACTGCGCCCAGGTTGTTGAACAGCCACGCTATTGAAAGACTGGAACTGCTTGTTCATGGGACGTACGCAGAAGAATGTCGCGAAGCAACAGGAAAAAAAAAAGATTTGCAATTTTGCCACAATGTCGTATATCACATACTTTTCTCTCTCTCTCTCTCTCTTCTTCAGGTTGCTTGCAAAATTCTCGAAATAATGACACGATCAAAGGCGGGGGCTCATTTCTCATGAAAGGAGACCAATTCCGGAAATGTGACCAGTAATCTCAGTCCACGCCAAAGCAAGGAGACAAAAGAGCCTTTTTTTCGCTGTTCATCATTACTATTTTCGAGGTCGAATTTTGGGAGAGAAGAAGTAATAATGACAACATTTGCAAGAACGCTTTTTAATGGCTGTCACAGCGTAATTTTGTTGGCCGCTAATTGATACATTTCGAGGGAAACCGCGGTGATTGGCGCAATTTCACGTCGACACGCATGCGTCCGTGAGGGCCTAATTGACCCACATCACACACTCGGGAGGGAATTGTGCGAAATCAACTCGTGCGTGAAGTTCTCGACGAATTTTCGCCTTCCCTTGTAATGCACCTGACGATTCCTAGAAAACAAAACAAGACAAAAAAGGAGGGGGGGTGAGACTTTTTGCCCCCTCCCCCCTCTTTTTCTTCCTGCTCTTTTTAAGGCCTCGCTCGTAGATTAACAATCATGCCTATATTAGCAAAAAGGGATCTGTGGGCCCGGAGAAAATAGAAAATCCTTTTTGTCCGAAGAAAAATCTCTCCGCCGTGAACAAGAAGACTGGCTGCTTCTGCCTGAATAGGCAGCCAAGTCGATGCACCAGACGAGACCCCCCTTGTAAGAGCGTAGCATAATAAAAATGTAATTGGAGCTTTGTTCCTTTTGGGAAACTTCACGCTCTCTCTCGTCGCTTCCTCCTTAAGTCTGTGGGGCAACGACGTGGAAAAAAAATGTCAAAATAATAAATCGTCTCGTATTACGCAGAATCAATTAGCCCAGCAAGGAAGAAAAATGTTCCTGAAGAGGTGAGGATCTTTCTCTCTATTTGGCAGAAGCTGCCCCAACCTCTTGAACCTGGTCTGGACCAGGACTGGAATGATCAGCTGAGTGTCCTCTCCAGCTTGAGTCTGGTCTGGGCCAGGACTGCAAGGACAACCTTCACTTGATCAGCTGAGTGTTTGAAGTATCACAATGCGTGGCCGGAGGCAAAGAAAGCGGAAAAGATGGACTCGACAAGACTTATGGGCCACAGTGTAACAAGGAGTCTTTTTTTTAATTTTGGGAAGTCGCAGAAGCCTCGGCTGGAGCGCAGCTATTGTTCTCTCTATTGCGCGCACACTGGACAATAAGACACTTTTTTCCCCCCCCAGGCGCGCTCGTGGCTTCCCTACGTACACACGAGAGAAGTAAAAATGCGTGCCATTAACTTATCATGGAGTCAACCGGAGTCCAAGTTGAGTAGGGGCAAGACCAAGACTCCCTCGTCGCCATCGTCCTTTTGCTGTACCTCTTTGCTCCGATATTGATTGACCGCAAACGTGCTGGAGGAAAGTGAAACTAACGTATGAGGATGAATACCAGGCTGATTACGCACAGAGAAGGGGAAAAAATGCGTGACACAATAGGGGGTGGGAAAAGCTTTTACGAACTGGGGGAAAAATTACCGAACAATGACGTTCTACTCCAAATCGTGGCCATGAAACTGGAGTACAGGACAGTACATGACAATGTAGAACAGCACGGCTGAGGGCAGCATCGCGACAGTATGGCACCGTATGGCTCAGTGCAGCATCACGACAGTATAGCATGGCACGGCTGAGTGCAGCATCGCCACAATATGGCACCGCACGGCTGAGTGCAGCATCGCCAGAATATAGCACCGCACGGCTGAGTGCAGCATCGCCACAATATAGCACCGCACGGCTCAGTGCAGCATGGCCGCACTGCACTGCAGAAAAGTACACACTTGTTCAGCACATGATTTACGTCTTCTTCTGCTTCCCCGAAGAAGCGCACATTTCGCAATGAGCCATGAAGCTCGACGCTGGTCCAAAAAAAAGGCCCCTCCGAAAACACTTGTGCTCCCTCTCAAACTGATCCCAGCTCGGCCAAGACTAAACTCTCACACGCCGAACATGTTAACGTGCGTTTGTTTCCGCGGGAATTCACGCGTGCTGCTGTGGAAATCGCAAGATAATTAGTCGCTAACAAATATTTATTCTCTTCTTTTTTGCTCCCCTCAGCTTGATTTACGACGATGACTGATGGGAATTAAATTAGACATTTCGCCAAGAGACAAAAACTTCCGCCGTTTTTTCCCCATTTCTCTTTAGCCTCCCCCTTTGCTTTGCACGCAATCAGATGACGGCTTTTTCCGTCCGCAAGATTCGTCTGGGGACTCCCTGACCGGCTCCTCCTTCGGCGCCTCCGCCTTCTCCCTCTTGGTCGTGCTCAAAAACGTCGGCGACTCCGGAGTCAGAAAATGACGCCTTTGCAGTGCTCGAATTTGTCCACGCCCTGATATAAATTCAGTAATTGACAGCAGACAAAAAGATTAAAAAAAAAAAAAAGAATAACCCAGGCGGAAAAACCACGGAACGACGTGATCGATGATGACCGCAGACCATGACTGCGTCTCGCACACGGTCGGGTCGGACTGACTCGACTCGAGGGCCGGCTGCTTGGCCCTCATCTCGGCCTGTGGCGTCTGCAGCATGATCATGGAGAAAAAGGCCCCTCAACCTTGCCGCGAGAGCAAGTTTTGCCTGTCCCAAAGAAATGGAGCTTTGATTAATTACAGCGGCGGTGGCGGAAAGAATTAATGGTACGAATAAGTGGCAGTTCAATCTGAGCCGGAGCAAGACAAAAGCATAAAGAAGGAAACTTTGTCTGTTGCGAGTGCACAAAGCTTTTTTTGGCTTTTGGTTCTTTCCCCAATGGTGGAACCCGGAGAATTAGTTGATTTACTCCCGAATCGAATTCCCCACAAGAGAGAGCGAAGGAGGGGGCGCATATTTTTCAATTTCAAAGAGAGAAAGAAGTACAGTGGGTGTCTGAGGGGAAACCCCCACCAGGCGAGGGGTCAAAAAGATGCACCTTGAAGAGGTCCAATTCATATACAGCACATTCCAATACTCTCTCTCACGGGGGCCATGACTAATTTGGATGGCAGCGGGTAACCAAGAATACATTTGGACCTCGGCTGAGATGCCCTCCTCTGCTCTTCGTAATAGTGTGTACAAGCTGTGATATTTTTATACGGTCAGGTACCATGCAGAGCAAATTTTCCTTCTCATATATCACACACGCGTACTGGAGCGCAGCCGCCGGAGAGACCATTTTGCCGCGTGTTTGTGTAGCAGGAGCCTCGTGGGCAGCGACACCAATCAGCAACAACGTTGGACCCGGAGAGACTCGGGGTTGTTGGCTGCTCCACTCTTCCCTTTCGGGGTAATTGGCGCGCATAATTCAGTCACTTTAAAGATTCTCCATCTATAAATCTGACCCGCCCACTCTGTTGCTGCACTTGCATTTGAATAGGGGCGCCTCATCCCCCCTGAGAAAAGAAGCTCCATCCGTCTTTGACTTGCTCTCCTCCTCCATTTGTTTTGCCCCATCCGATGAACAAATTCACATAAAAGTCTTCCAAATGACCTCCCAGATTTACAGCCCCTCTATGCCCTCATGCTGCACTCACTCCCTCCCCCCTTCCTCGACACTCCCCCCCTCAGGCTCAGGCCGCTGATTAGAAAGGGCGTCCTGTGGAGTTTCTGTCTCAAAACTATGCTGACCGCATTCACATACTCGGGGCTCGCGGGGCTCGTACTCAACATTCTCACGTGAGAAATCTTATGAATATTGACCGCGACATGTGTGTGTGTGTGTGCGTGTGTGCGCGCGTAGCTGTACTTAGGTACTCTCCTCAACTTCACGGTGATGCACTGGTTGATGGGTGTTCCTTCTTGGTCTTCAAACTGGGGCATTAACATTCCTTTCCTTCGCTTCTTCTTCACAGTGGTAAAGATATGTAGGCAAGTCAGTCGTCGATGTGTGTGCGTATGTATGGGCACCGTTAAAAAACATTTTGTTGTTGATCCACTACAGAGGATGGGGGGGGGGGAGAAAATTGGGTGCTTAAAAGGGGGGGGAGGGAAACTACGCAGCACCTTAACATCAGATGCATATTAATAAACCAGGTCATAAAAATCTCCGTTATCCGCCTTAAAATGGACAAGAAAAGAGCGAGAATAACGAAGTGCACACAGATCTTGGTTTCTGCTTAGTAATTTACCTCGAGCCAGGCAATAATCGCGGGTATCTTCCTTGAGCAAGTCTCATTGAGCTGCAGCTCGCTCGTGAACTTGGACGTCCGTGGCAAGTCCGTCCATGAAGAGACGTCCGTCACCTGGTATTCGCGATGACTCCTCGAGGTGTCTGAAGCGCAATCGCCATCACTTAATGAACTTGCCCAATAAAGCCGACAGAATCCTCGGCCCTCCCCTAAGTCGCCCTGGGCTCCAGCAGGTACTACATAAAATTAGGCAAGCTGAAAAGGACATTGTTGCCGGGATTTACGGCGTCAAGAATGGGGAGAAAAAGAGACAATTTTATCCCTTTATTGGAGCTTCGTCTGGTTGCTCTGAGTTGGTGCCAGAGTCCAGGTATCTTGAACAGTCCCACTCGTTTGCCTATGCCAGTTTTGGGCCAATGGAAACTTTTGTCAGGCCCCCAAGAAGCGGCCTTTTCGAAGGCCTGGTGAGACGACTTTTCTGCATTTGGCATTTTACCTTGGCCAAGGAGGTCTCATTTTTCAGAAAAGTCTATCTTCTTTTCCCAAGAATCTCTGCGGCGTAGACTGGGAAGTTGTCAGACTTTGCGGAGAAGCCACCGAGTCTGCGAACGTTCTCGTTACGTCGAAGTGACATTCGCAAACACGTCGAGACTCTTTTTTTCGCGTGTTTCTCGCAGCACGCACACGTTTCTCAGGGCGAAAATAGAGCGCAAAAGACTGACTGCTTTCAGCAGCAAAGACCGGGAGGTCGGGAAATACCCCCACCGCGAAAGATTTTCCCGCTCTCTCTCTCCCATGCAACGTGTGCTTAGTGCATAGCACAAGTAGCACGCACAAACAGTATAACGCTCGTGCATACGCAGGAGACGCCGCCAGAGCATCTTCTCGCTCTCGCTCTCTCTCTTTCTCGTGTGATAATTCGGCAAATGAGTCAAGCACGTTTTTCCCCAGCTCTGCGGGAGAGAAAACGCCGATCAGCGCAGTGCGTGCGTGCGCTGTCTAACATGAAAGAGGTCGAGAAGTGAGATTTCGCGACTTTTTTATCGCCTGTGAACTGGCGATAGTAAGAGTAGCAGAGGAGTACGTACAGACAGGACCTCCACAAAGTCACGGACACGAGCTGATTCATAGCATGTCATGCAAACACATGCGCACACTTACGTGTACCCGTACTATTTCGTGTACTACGTACCCACGTAGAACGTACGTACGTACGTACCCGACCCCTTTTTGTGAGGAAGAGGCTGAAAATTTATTTTCTGAATGGACAGCACAGCAAAAACTCCAAGAACTTTTTTTTCACCCCTCCTTTTTTTTCTCTTTGCATGGTGGTTTGGCATCGAGAGCACAGTCATCATGGTTGATCCAAATATTTCATCGTGCAGCAGCACCTCCTCCTCATTCTTTGCAAGTCAGCGACTCACTCTGGTCGGCTGGCAGATAACAGCGAGTGTGCTTAGATGACAAATCACATTGTGGGCGAGATTGAAGCCTTAATAATTGAGGCGCAAAAAATTACGAAAAACCAACAACGCTGCTGCCCCCAGCCGGCCGGCCCGATGGCTGCCGACCGGCCGGCCGGACGGCCGGCCGGCCAGTCGGCCGGGCTCTGGAACATTAACCCTTTAAGATTTATATACGTATCGTCAGACAAACGCTGATTCGTTCCCGACCAACTGAGATACGCCGGATACATGGTGGAACCGATCTGGAACTTATTCACAGTTGCAGGATCGTCAACGCCAAGATGCGGTGAACGCTGGCCGCGCTTGGGCGGGTTGACTCGGGGTGGCAGCAGGGAGAGAAAGGCAAGCAACGATGCTCTCTTTTCGAAGTTGCGTGAGTCCGACACACCTGCGGATTGATAACCCAGACTCGGGGTCGCCTGCGAGTGCTCGCGGTGATCTTGAGCATACCGGATTTTCTTCGATGCTTGTCAGGGGCAAACAATGTGCTTCTCAGGGGGTGGGGTGAAGGGCTACTATTGAAAAAAACAACCTGAACAGAATTACAGAGATTTCCTGTAAATTTTTGGTCAATGTAGGATTTACAATGTCATTCTCAGTATACATCAGCAACTTGCTCACAGCATTGACTCATTGATGCTACTATTTAAAGGGGGCTGCTATTCAAACACTGTCCTATGCAGGGTTTCTGCTATTCGACGAATTACGACATTCACATGACGAAATAGCCTAATGATGAGGTGACGTCTTTATATACACACGGTAGGGGCTTTGGATTGCTTCTTCACCACCGTTGGCGCTTATAACTGCCCTACTGCCGTTTTGGCCCATCATGCGATATCGCATGAAAAGCTCGCATCAGCTCAAACCTTTCGACTTGTTGCACGTTCCTGCGATTTTTATTGCATCAGCATGCGATATTGCATGCGATAATCGCAGGTGTGACCCCCAGCCTTAGAATGTGAAAGTGCCAACAGCATTCGACGGAACAAGATGGGAAGGAGGGACAAAAACAGGGCAATTAGAGGGTGTATCCCATATAAATAAGCCAGACATTTAAGTATCTCTCCGAAATCTTCTTTCGCGTGGTGTAAACATAGGCCATGAATGTCCATGCGTGACGAACAGACGCTCCTTTGGCATGAGGCTATGAGTGGTAGAGTGGATCGTCGCATGTTTTAATATCTTCTCCTTTGCAGGTGCTTGTACAGTAGGAAATGAACTAAAGTCTTTCTCGGCTTGGGTGTCGTAATGTGTCGGGTTTGTTGTCAGCTGGGAGAAAGAGAGCGAAACATAATCTGAAATTGCATCTTGTCACACATACGTTGTTTCCTGCCTCCCTCGTACCGGCGCACCGGGCTCGGGTCTTCACAGAGCCCAACTTCTTGCTGTTGGACACTTCATTGTCTTCTCCGGTGCCGATCACTTCATGGACTCGGTTGTCGTCCAGACCATTTGTCACCCACTCATTGCCTCCCCGGGATTTTCTTTCTGACACTCACTGGATAACTTTGGTTGAGCCTTTGGCAGCGCCAGCCACAAAAATACAGTGAATACATTCGTCAGGCAGGCCGAGTATTTCACACATACCTTTTTTACTCGCATTGACGCGGACGAAATCCTACTGTCCCACGTATGATCAAACAGTTTTCTCTAAATGAGAATGCCCGACTTCATTAGCATATTTGTTAACAAGCAGTTTAGTGGAACACAATGGTCTTTGTCAGCGTTGACGCATCAAGCTCCTTCTCGCATGCGGTGCGTGCACAGTGTGTATGTGGACATTTTCCCAGAGGGCTCTTTTTAGGTGTCCCATTGCTTCACAGAAGAGAGAAAGAACCATATTGGGCAATGCTTTCCCACTCACATCAGTGGCCCGATGGGCGGCCGGAATTCGGATTAGGGCGCATTTTCCACTGCTAATGCTGCAGCAACAGCAGCGGTCGCAACTTTGTTGAGCAGCATCGTTGTTTACGTGACAAATTTTGAGCGCAGACGCCGCCGAGGCCAGCAAGGCTGATCCCAGGAGTCCCTCTCAGCAGCGGTCTCTTCTTTCTCTTTCGTTTTTCATGAGAGGGGGGGTGGAAAAGCCGATGATTGTATGTATGTACCCGTACGAGGAGGGGGGGGGGAGTGCGACTTGCACCAAGGACGGGGATTTTACCCTTGAGCTATGACAACTAACACCCCTCCAATGTCCCCCCCCCCTCCTGAGAACCGTAGCTTTTATGAGGAATGGGAATTGGTTGAATGCGTGCGACCACTGGCTGAAATTCTTGCTCACAAAGATGTGCCGTACGTGCGCTCGGAGGTTGCTGTTCAGACTCAAGAAAACACCCATTGTGTTTCGAGGAAATAACATTTCATTTAGAAGGTCTTACGAACATTCTCCATTTGGTACGGCAATTTGTTACCTTTTGGACAAAGTACAGGTACGTAAGTAGTAGAGCGGACATGTCCCTAGCTAGATACTCTACGTGCAGTGCAGGTAACGTTGAAAGACAGGACAGCTCCTTTGAGCAGCACCAGTGACATCAATATTTTCAAACTAGTGTGTAGAAGGGAGTGCTAAAGACTCTGGCCGGCGAGAGACTTGATGGGCTCAAGGACTCGTGCGCACTCAACTGCTCTTAAGAGCGATAACAGGATGATTCAATAAAAAAGCGCACCAGGCAGATACTTAGTTAACTTACTCAGTCTGTGCAAATGTGCGCATCCCGTGCAATCTATTATATATATACGTTAAAGATACGTCTAAAAGGTTTTTTTCCCCCGCTGACGAATTACGGTACTATCTATGTCACCATGATGATGCTACTCATTTTCTTTCTCGTTCTCTGGGCAGACTTGAAGGGTATACTAAAATGAGTCTCGAAAAGCTCTTTGCTCGATCAAATTCCTCGGCTGAGTGCAGAACCTGAACTTGGATTATGTTTTAAGAGATGGCGACTGCCGGAGAAGAATATTTCCCCTTCGATGGTGGGGTCGTTATACGTATTGACGGCCTCTCGTGTATCAGGATCGTGTATGGATTCCTCATCCTCTGAGACAGCTTCAATTTCTACAAGGTCTCTTTTCCTGCTTCCTCTCCTCACTTTTGTTTGGTTCCTCGACAATGGGTACTACGTAGTAGAAATTGCTGCACCGAGCGGATTTCCTCAAATATTGGAGCTAACCTTTTTCTTTTATGCAATCCTCTGCCGATCATGTGATCATTGATTGAATTCGTCGGACCACCGAGGCACGAGAGGAAGTAACGAGAGGCTCATTATGCAAGCTTCTGGAAAACCACAATTGTGGCTGCAGGAAAGAAAATCTTTGCCATCTTCTAGTCCTCAGTGACACACACACGCACCCACACACACACTTCAGAGCGGCCTCAAAATGAGAGCAGCGATTATCTGGCAAATTTGCTCTTTCTTTGGTCCGGGTACAGCACAAACATCTCCGCCAGGGCCTCCCACAGGGTCTCACAACGTGTGAGACGACAGCGAGCTGATGTCAAACGACCGACCGATCCAAACCACGACTTAAGTATGCCTGAGTTTGATTTGCAGACACCGCCGCAGCACAAAAGAAGGGCTGGTTTCACCGCAGACCAACGGTTTTTAGCCGGCATGAATGGATGTGAGGCTGCCGGCCACATGTTTCATGCAAAGACATCTATTGTATACAACGAGAGCGACAGAAAGAAAAGGAGAGCTTGTTTTACTGCATTCTGCCCATCGCTTCCTCCGGCTTATTAAGCATGTCTGCAGCAGCCACAGCCACAGCCTGGGCAGGAACAGCAGCAGAAACATTGCTTACGATGTTGTGTACTTGAAGCTCCCCAAGAACGTCGGTTGCTTGGAATAAACAGCCATTTCCTGCCCCGCCGACCGGCCCATGAATGTTTTCAAGCGGACGAACGAAAGGAAAATCCCACGCCAAAGGTGGAGAAGCCAACGAGTTCCAGCGAACTGTCAAGATCATGAAGGCACATCTTGTTGCAAGGGGTAAGAAGAAAAATGGCAGAGAATGATATTTTACCTCGGGCGTCGCCGTCCGTCCGTCCGTGCAGTGGTGTCTGTAGCTATGTTTGCATTTTGTAGCCATAGAGCCCAAACCTCTTGGACTGACTGCACTTCTCCTCCCTTTCATGCCTCGCTAGTTTCTTCTCCCTCGCTCCCTCGGCCAACATCTTGGCTCTCTCCCGGGTCTTTTTTGGCGGGACCCTCAGGCAGGACAGCAACAGGTCTCTCTCTTCCTCCTTCTCTCTCGCTTTCAAGAGCAGTGTGAAAGACTGCGGAGAAACAGTCAGGAAAGAGGAGAGAGGCATTGACCCCGGTAGGAGGAGGAGGAGAAGAATGCGAGCACCATAACATTGTAGCTCTACTTGGAGTTGGAGGTGCAGACGAGCCTCCTGGGATCCTGCAGGCTTTTGTCGAAAGGAGGGAGAGCATGGGTGGTAGAGTGGCAGAACGGGGTGACTGCTTTGCGTCACGTCAAAATTCAGTAGGACCGTTAGCAGCCATGGCTGACATTGCCCGTACCAGACAGAGTCTTTGCTCCCCCACACATGAAATTGCTGAAGCAGACACATTTCAGTGTCGGTGACGCATGCGCAGTGGCACCAATTTTCCTACACCTTCCACTGCCCGGCCAAGGAGCCCTCCCTCGGCCTAGTTGGACGTCTCCGTGGGGAGAAAAGTGGATCCGGGTAAGACCATAAGACTGGTGTGTGTACCTTTGTCCGTCGAACGTGCCCGGCACGCACACTTGTATGTAGAGGTACGACACACGTTCGTGCGTCCAAATCCCGGAGGACGTAAGGAGCTTACTCATACATTCGATTGCATGCAGTAGCGCTGAGGTCTCAAGCTGGGAACAGGTACCCGACGAAATGAAATGCTGAGCTGCTCTGCCCACTGTAGTCGTATCGTGATACTGTGTGACATAGTCGGAAAGTAAGTACGTGCGGACTCGCCGCAGTCCGACGGAGCAGAGCAGAAGAAGCCATTTCCAAGTGGCGCTGTCCAACTTCTTGAGGGGGAGCGAGAAGAAAAAGTTTAGAGGAGCAATTAAACCCTCGTATCGATGCCATTTAAAGTCGTCGAAGACGTCGTCGTCGTCGCTTTGGGGTGAAAAAGAAGGGTTAGTGGGGCGGTGAGCACGGACCACAAAATCGACCTTTTTTTGCATGCGGTCTTTATGCGCCCTCGTTGAACGTGGGTTTCCCGGTTTTACGATGCGAAATAAGGTTCAGCTAAGAGAGATTGGACTGCTACGGGGCAGTAGCGAAGGCGCCAAGAATGGTTTTCCACCCAATCCGGGTGAGTCCATGTAGGTCCGTGGGTACATAAGTTCAGGACGTAAGCGGTACGACCTGAAGCTGTTCCGGAGCGTGAGTTATAATGTCAGTGAAATCCATCGGAGTTCCACGACCCTCATTAGTATACCTCTTTTCGTGGCCCTTGGCCGATTTCTTCTCGTTGTAACCCCCCTGCAGACCACCCGTCCTTTTATTAGGCCCGAGAAAAAAGGAAAATCTGTTGACAAAGCCAAAGAAGGCATCGCCCCGGCCATAACTTTGTTGCCAGCTAGGTGGTCCTAATTTGCGCACGGGCAGCAAACGAGACGTTGTCATTAGGCCGACAGAGGAGAGAGAGACTTCGCAGGAGACAAAAGTCACTGTCAACTCCTGATGTGACTTTGCTCGGCCGTGCAATGCGACAGGAGGTTTTGCAACGCTTGAAACGTTGCCCCGTGTCGACGTGGACAGTGCGAGTCAGTGCTGGTCCGTCCAGAGAGCGGCCTGACGGGTGCGGCGCGTCATGGCTGCAACGCTGCATTAATTGCTCAGGTCAAGGTGTGCTGCAATTGCATGTGTGCGTGAATGGCGCTGCCATTCACACACATGCATACGCACGAGTCCGATTTGTTTTCAGAGCAGGGACCGTGAGGGTATCACGTTCAGCCAATGGTGTACACGACGCTCGTGCACCTCAGCACCTACGTGGTGTGAGCCTCTTTTTGACGTAGCCGCGGTAACTTTCGGGTAAAGAGTGGAGTCAATATAGGAGGAGGGGAGCAATTAAACTGGCTCCGGAGAAGATTGGAAAAGTCCGTAGGAAGTCCCACCGCTTAGGAGGTGAAAAATGAGATCTCTGCCTCATTTCTCCACCTCAAAAATGCATTAATCTTCTCCACTCTCCTTTCTTTTCTCCGCCCAGCTGACCGATTGCATTCAATTAGAAGTTAGGCCCGCAGTTTGCACAGTTTTCCTCGCCCATTCTCCAGTGACAGCTGATACAGCTCAACTTGAGGTAAGCTGACCAAATGACGAAAACTTGAGAGAGACTCTCACTCCAGTCTTTGTGCATGTGCGCGTCCCGGAGCCACTACAAACGGACCACTCGTCATACATAGTGGAGGGGGAGATCGCGTTGATGACTGAAGCCGCAAACGCACGGGCACATTTCCAAGTTTATTTCCCAGAGATGGCATCATTAGGCAGAACCTAATGGCTACACGCACTGGCTTGTAACCAGTGGCCAACGAGGCCGCAATGGTGGCACTTTTTAACTGATTAATGATCATGCGTGTGAATTACAGACAGGTACCGTCCTAATGTCGGAAGTAGCCATGAGCTCGGCGCACGAGAATTAGCCTGTCAACCATCTTTTTGACACATTTCGCTCTTTCTGAAAATTGTTTGAAATTGTCTGGTCGTGAGCCTTCTCTTCATTACTCTCTCTGGAGGCGAGATCTGCCATTTTACGGGGCTGGGAAGGCTTACACGATCTCCGTGTACACACAGTTGTCTACGTTCAACATATCACATACAATACATACGTCCCGTGCAGTCCACTCGCATGGACCGTACATAAATTGGCATTACTTCATGAGCCATAAAAGAATCACTGAACAGAATGGTATCCTAAGCCCGCTTGGCACTTCTTGAGTGACCTCAAGGTTGATCCCAATCGGTTCAGGAGAAAGGTAAAGCATACGGACACTCCATGACAAAAAAAGAGATGTAGCTAGGCATGTCTGCACCGCATGTACTACATGTGTGCACGCGTTCCTGGGCCCCAGTGAGAGCTGTGTGCGAGAACCTATGCGCGCACACACATATTACAAATGTGGTCGCACGTCATCCGACAATTAGGGCGAGAGGACGAAATAAATCAGAGCGCACGAGGAAAATGCCTCAAATGTAACCGAGGTGGTAGGAGGCAGCTACATACATGTACGTCCCGCACGTGCGCTGGCTTCGAGGTACATATGTACCTCCGTATAGGTACTGTGTGAAGAGAGGAAGAAGAAGAAGAAGAACCGTAATCAAGGACTGGAAATCACGATTACTTTGTTCCGCCACAAATCAGCGTAAACTTTCCGGGGGGAAAAAAGTCGATGAACAAAATGTGAGGAGAAAGGAGGAGGGCAAAGGAGTAGGTGCAAAATTAGCCCTGGTACGCAGGTTCCACTCCCTGATACCTTCTTAAACGGGACTGTGCGGTCTGGAGTGGCACAGGGGTGAATGGAATAATTGCGCCGGAATTTCAGGTGTGTTGACTCCCCTGCTCGCCTAAATGACGAATATCTGAGCGTGCAGCTGGCGGACTCACGGACGTGGTGGACGCACATGCCGGTGACGGCGGCGGCGCCCCTGCAGTGACGATGGTGTTTGATCATCTTTGTGAAAACTATGAAATTGTTCTGCATCATCTCGATAGCCTCTCCTCCCCCCTTTTCTTTGGGGCAGAGCGGTCATCACTGGCACTCGGCTGTTGTGTAGTAGTAAGTTGTAATTAAGATTTTGCTCCGTAACATTGAAGAGAAAAAAAAATCGGCCCGCCTGCTCGGCCTCTCACAGGAGAAGACGGCGGCAATCAACTTGTCAGAAGATTTTCGGCCACAACACATAAAATATATTTCGTACAATTTCCAGGAGAGTCTAGTGCATCGTGTATGCAGGCAGAAGAACGTCTACATACGTAGCAGCTTGGAACGATCGTCCTAGGCATGCAGGGGAGAGGAGCCAGGGTGAAATTACTCCCGCAATTACCTTTCCAAGAGACGTCACTTACACCACTGGACTTGTCGACTTAATTAACCCCCCGTCTATGTACACGTCCAACGTCTGCACAGACAGATACGGCGACAAGTACGAGCGCATGCGCGATATCACGGATGTCACTTGGGAGACGCGGTCTTAAATAATTCCCACCGGGAAAAATGTCCCAGTTTCGTCAGTGCATCTGGCGAGGCCGAGTGAGTTGTGACGGCGGCGGGGCGCAAGTTTTGATCATGCCTTGATTATAGGGCAGGTACGAGGAGGGGGAAAATGAAAATGTGGCGGCGGCGACGACCTCTGAAAAGACATTTTCCCCCCGCTTTTGGTGATTTCGCAAGTCTTCCTATTCTTCCTTTACATGACGTTCTTTTCGTACGCGCTGACAACTTAATTCGCCTGTCTGCTCTGCTTCTCTTCCTCGCAGAAGCCCTTCGAACTGAATTGCATCTTCTGACTAGCAGTGCACTGCATGTGTCCGTCCACCTCTAGAGGGATCCCGTCTAGAGGAGAATTTCCTAAGCTAACTGGTTTTTTTTTTCTGGTTGAAATGGAAAAAAAATCCACTGCTACAGGAAGGAGCATCTCTGCTCCGACAGGTAATGTGATAGTTATTCTCTGCAGCAGAGCAACGACAAGATTTCCATCTAATGCGGAGGAAGCAATCTGCAGCACTCCCCATACTGTAGGTAGACAACGTTAGGTAGGTTATTCGTCCCTATTCCGAGTCAAAAGTCAGCCAACGAACAAGGTAGTGGGGGAAACTCCTGAGAAACTCTCATATTTAGGGCCCCCGCGGGGGCGCGTGCTCGGTGGGGAAAAAACAAGACTTGTGGCGGCCACGCAATTATAGCTTTTCCCATGGCCACTGCTAATCAAATCGAGATTGAATCAGTTCTCTTCCTCCATGGGAATGAATGAGGCGGACAAGAAGTTGGGCTTTTCCTTCTTCTTTCTCAGACACAGAAAGAGCAAAATCGACTCACGTCTTCTCCTCCCCTCTGACCCTTGACGACTGAGAAAGACACACTCATTTCCGGTCAGACCCAATTTTCCAGTTTCATTTTTCCTAAAATGAGCACTTCTCCTTTGGACTCGGTGAGGTGTCCTGGTCATGCCAAAGAGGAAAGGGGGCAGAGGACACCATTGTGTCTTGCGTGCATGTGTCCCCATGTTGAGTGGCTGCGTGCTGCACAGACAAGTTTGCTACATGCATGCCGTACTGGGCGATGACAGAAGGGTGCACATTTGTGGTGACTCTGGCGTAATCGAATGACTGATATGGTTTGTTCCTCACACACTCTGTCAACCTCACTCCCACGTAACACTAACTGAGGAGAATAATTTCTAAAGCACAATCGATCGTGTGTGGCTAATGATTATTATGAAGGGAGAAGAGAGAAGCAGATTGTGTTCTGTTCCGGCTGCCGCTGCTAAGGGCTAAATGCACTTCCAAACTGCCAGCAGAACGATTACGATAGAGCGAAAACAGCAGACCTCGGCCCTCTGGCTGGTGTGGCACTGCTTACTTTATATGCAGTAACTCTACAGTGAGGTTCTCGTTTTACCCTGTGAGCTGAGCCAGGACATATGTATTATACATGCACGTAAAACAGGCAAGTGTGTGAGCTCCCCATTGTGCATGTGCGGAGTGAATGTGCGCCCTCTCTCTGCATTGCATACGTGGAGGGGGACGACCCAATGAACACCAAGATGGCAGATGGCAAAGGTTCAGTCCTGGCTCGCTCGCTCGCTCGCTCGCTCGCTCGCATGCGGAGATGGAGTTAGTTCCAAAAGCAGCTGCAAAGACACACAGAGAAAGGGAGAGCTGTCCCGTCGCGTGCCCAAGCGACGACTGAGAGAGAACTCAAACAAAAGGGAGAGAGTTGATGAGCAGATGCGATGAGAGATCTGCAGACTTGCAGATGGGAGACATCAGTTTGGGCGGGAGATTGATCGCAACAGCCACCACTGCCAATAAAAAAGTCTACTCACACCAGCAGATGGACACGCATTCGCTATGGAACTATAATTGTATTTACACTTCTTCACGAGACAAAGAAATAACGTACTGTACAGACATAGTAGCATTCATTGTCATTCTTGGTTAAGGGCAGATCAAGGTAACAATCATTCAATTATATCCCACGCAAAAAACGCAATATTCTTCTCCTACAAGGTATGTAAAGAGCCAATAAATATTTGTGCAAAACGATAAAACAAAAGATATAAAGCTGTATCTGAGTGAGTCAGTGGAGAGGGGCTTCGTAGTTCCCCATCGCCAACGAGTGCATGAGCGTTGTGGAACTCGTTTTTGTGTACGTAAAAATTGAGTGGCAAAAAAGGGTTTGTCTTCACGTGTGAGCGAACAGACGCCCGATTGCGACTGACACTGCACAGATCAGCAGAGAGAGGGAGGCAGACACTGTGATGGGTACGCACACTGTTTGGAAGGCGATTATGAGGGGTCGGGGTGAAGCCTGAGAGAGGGTGCAGAGGCCAGAGTGGAAGAAAGAACTGAATCTAATCACAGAAATGAAGAAGCTTGTAGTGGTGCTTGATTGTGTTTGTGTGTATATATGTGTTTGTGTATAAACATAAGTTGTAACAGCTATGGAGGAAGAGGAAACACGCACATAAGTGGACGCGCACAGACACACTCATCCTCATATGAAAAACATGTAGTGTAGGTAGGTAGCAGACTTCCTCCTTCTCTGGGAGACTAGTTAGTGACGTGAGTCTGTAGGTCAACATGAGCAGCCACAATTTCCAAACTGATCTTCTTTCAGTACGCCAAGGTGCCTAGAGTACTTGACGATCCGAACAAGTCTCCCAGATCCATGGCGAACTCGGACGGAGGGATTTGCAACAGGTCAGTCAAGTTGTCGAGGTCGTCGAGACTGGCCTGGCTGCCGTTTACTGTGGCAGCGGGCTCTGCACTCAGCCTTTGCCCCGAGGTCGGCGGTTGCTCGTCGTAGAGAGAGTCGACATTGGTGCCGGGAGTTACGGGACTTGCAGGAAGCATGGCGGCGGTCGGAGAGACAGCGGAGGTCTCGGACGGTTCGGGCACGGTCGACAAGGACGACTCCAATTCCGCCAAGTCTGTCATGGATTGCAGCAAGTTTGCCTCCTGCGACTGCCGCAGTCGCGCCTTAAATTTGGAGTCGATGGTCAGCTTCAGACTCAGGCGGTTGTGGTCGACGGAGGCCAGGGCGCCTTTCCTCGTCGGCGAGAACTTGACCCGCGAAGAGTTGACGATGGCGTTGCCTCCGAAAGTGCCCACCAAACCACTGAACTCCTCGCGCCGCGTGCTTCCGGATCGAATCGCTATTCTCCGCTGATGGCCGCTCGTGCCAGCCGGACTGCCCCGCCGTGGACTCGACGACTTGAGCGGTGAGAACTTGTTCTCGGCGCCGGGACTCTTTGGTTTTGGCTTCTTTCGAGGCTGGTACTTGTAGTCTGGATACTGCTGCATGTGCAGCAGTCGCAGTCTCTCCGCCTCTTGGATGTAGGGCTCACGATCGACGTCAGAAAGTTCCTTCCACTTGCGCCCGAGTGCCTTGGAAACCTCTGCATTGTGAATGTCTGGCTTCATCTCCACGATCTTTTTCCTCTCCATGTGAGAGAACACCATGAAAGCATTCATAGGACGCTTGATGTGGTGCGGAGAGTTCTTCTTCGTCTGTAAGAGAGAAGATACTGTGCTGAACAATGGTGCTTTTGTGTCACCCGAGATCGCGAAACTGAAAAGGGCGTAAATATATTTGAAATTCCTTTCCATCTCATCAATGGGGGCTGGGCCAGCAGTAATTTCGTTCCCTCAGGCTGACAGCAAGCAGAGAGAAAGAAGAGGAGAGCTCAACCCTTTGCCTACCATCGACCGACTGAGAATTTTGGCAGCAGCGACGCACCAACCCAGAGAAAAGTAGGGGAAGCTGGAGAAGTAGATGAAGGAGAAGCTGGAGAAGAAGAGTTGGCCTCCCGCGTTCCCAGCGTGGCAATAAAATGCGGTCTGGGTTGGCCAGGACAGGAAGGGGAAAGACAAGAAGACGGAAAAGAGGCAACAAAAAACCGAGAAGAAGCTCTACTACTGCTTATTGATTCCGCCACCACCACCGCAACCGCCTTTAACCAGACGCTGGCCGCATACGGAATGGGACATGGCGGACCGGGGAAGCGTTGGCCGGGGTCTCTTTAATATCAGGTCGACCGGTTTCACTCACTTTACGTGTACAAGTCGGTCATCTGGAAATACCAAGGGGTGGTGGAAAGAAAGCGTCTCTCCCTTTGTTTTTAAGTAACGGTACAGATCGAGTATAAAGTCAGCCTGTACACGTTGGTGCATAGCAACTACCCAAGCTGCAGTGCTGCATGTGAAGGCAGACCTAGGACAGTTCTGCTCGACGCAACCACACTGAAGGGTCGTTAATGACGTGTAAGTTCGCTTAGGAACACATTTTTTGGCCTGCGAGAGAAGTTATACAAGAACAAACGACGGCGCCGCCCCAGGCTGTTCCCAGGATGTCTTTAATCATGGTTGGCAGAGCAAGTTTTATCCCTGATGCAGCAAGCACACTTCAAAGCTAAATCGCCGAAGCTGCTCCTTTGCTGTAGGGGATCTCATTTCTGTCATGCGTGCGTTTTCCACTTCTGCCGTTAAAGTTGAACATCATACAGAGCTGCTGTTGAGGGTGGGGAAGGCGGCGGCGGCGGCAGCGGGCAAGTAATTAAACTAATGAGACTCCAATTCGGTTCAGGCAATCAGGAGGGTGGAAAATGGCGGCAGGGGATGTCGCAGCACTACTTCTGGTAAGTGGAAAGAAGCACACATACACTGAACCGCTATTATGATTGCTTAAAGACTCAGCTTCGCATGCCATAATAACGATCTGAGGCAGGCAGGCACGCAGGCAGGCAGGCAGGAAAGGCAGGGAGGCAGGGAGGCAGGCAGGGGGGGGGGGGGAGGCGAGCAGGCAGGAAGGCAGACAACCATACAAGCAGGCCAGGCGCAGGATCCAATATCATCGCGAGCATTTAAGTCTCCAGTTCTACATACATAGCGAGTTGCTGCCGCCCCTGCTACTACTACGTCCTGGCCTTCCTCCTTGGAAGCAGCAGCGACAGCAAATCCTGCCCATCATTCGCCAGCTGCTGCCGCTGCTGCATCTGGAGGGCAGTGAACTCCTGCTCCTCCGGTGAATGAACAACTTGTCCTTGATCCCGGTCAGAGGCACCAAGTGCGGCAGCGAGGGGAAGAAGAAAAGAACCAGGCATGTACACGTAGCCGGCAGGCAAGGCACAACCGCACCATCTCGCTGCTGCTGCCGCGTTCAAGGCAGTTAAAGCGAGAGTCATCATGCAGCAGGAGGGGAGGGGGGAGACCAAAAATAAAGGGAACTATGCGCACTATGAGGAGTTGGGGGCAACCGACGGCGACGACGACGACGACGACGACTGGAGCTGCTGCTAGCTGCTACATGTAGGGCCGCTGGAATACTTTGGTCGGTTGCCACCCGTCGTTGTTGCCCTCTTTTTCCCTGCTCTCTCGCCTTTCCTCCCCTCCTCTCCCGCCATATACGCATACGTACTGTATAGAAGTTCCATGTAGTGAAACCCGATCGGTCTTCTTGCCCCGCAGCCTGCTTTTGGAGCTGAGAGGGGCGAGATGTGCGAACTAGCGCTCTGGCACTTCCGAAAAAAAGCAGGTGCTCTCTATTCCGCCGACAAGACATAATGGCGAGGGGTGAAAGAAGCTAATGCCGAATTGGAGGGGAGAACTCTGCGTTAGTGTGTGTAGGAGCGGCTGCTGCCTTTGCCGACATGTCATATTCAGGCGTGTACAGATGGCTTCTTTAAATGAAAAGGACAGATGTGGAAATGCTTGGCACGGCTGATATTGTTCCACTCAGACAAGGTTTTTAAAGATCTGAAGTGCTGAAGTCGACCAGTACTCGTGTACTCCTCTCAGGGTGGACTAGGTGTCGACGCCTCCACGTCTACGTGAGATGAGATTGAGAACACGGCCATGTTCCTACGTACCTACTTGTGCATGAAATAGGACGAGTGGCAAGGTAGGAAGGCTGGCAGGCAGGCAGACAGGAAGGAAGGAAGAATGGAGGAGAATGGCTTCACCGGAGCACAGGAAATGAATATGGACACTAAAGTGGCTGGCAAATGGTAAATAAAATGACGACGTTTTGTCTGTCCCACTGTCTGCTCGATACCATACTGGTACGGGCCAGACCCCAAAGCTAATTCCATGTAGCTATTAATTACGTACTGTCTGCCCATGGCTTTTTGCCCCCTCTTGTCTCTTATCGACACGAATACACTTATCATGGGACCGGCACATGGATATTGCATTACCTGCGTGGCGTCCGTGTATGGCGTGGACGAGTTCCTGTCCACGAGGAAGCTGCCGAAGACCTTCTCACCGGGCGAGCTGCTGATGGACGACGACGAGGGGCTCTCACGTGTAAGATAGTAGTCATCAGTCGAAGACTCGATGGGGCTGCTACCGCTCAGCTGCAGTGGCTCTAGGTCAAAGCTATCGTCGGCCAGGTCGAACATGTTCTTGTCCTCCTCGTCTTCCTTAGTCACCAGGATCATGAGGTAGGCAGTATCATTGCAATCTTGGATGGAGTAGAGTAAGTACTACTGTGCCGTGGAGGGGTTTACGGGCGAGAAGGAAAGCAGCACCCAGCTGATGTTGACGGTGCCGACCTGAGCTCTTTCCCCCGCTACGATCTATTGCCCACTGAGGATGTTTTTCTTCTCCACGCAGTAGCGGCAGCTGCTGCTGCTGCTCCTGCTTGCGTCGGTCCCGCGGCCACACAGACAGGAATTGCGTGCGAGGGAGCGAAGGCGAACGAGAAGGCGAACGAGAAGGCGAACGCGAACGGGCGAGCGGGCGTCGAACGAGGCAGGGGGTGAGATTGCTGCTGCCGCTGCTGATGGTGGTGGTGGTGGTGGTAGTGCTAGTGCTGGTGGTGGTGGTGGTACTGCTGCTGCTGTCATGGTCCGATGCCCCCACTACTCATCCCACCGTCGATGTTGTCGGTTTTGCGCATCTGCCCTTCTCTCGTCGTCGCCCCTGGGTAGCCTGCACTACTTACGTGTGTGTGCGTCCGTCAGTGCCGCGTGTACCCCGTATATAGGTATCTACACAATTACGTGCATGCGTACTACGTATGATGTAAGGTGTGCAGTGGCGCTCCAAGGAGACTTATGCTTGTCACACGTGTGTTGCACACGATGTGCTAGAGGACGGGAGAGAAGTACTAGTTGAAATCAGGCTCAGAGAATCGCTCCTCGCCTTGAATGAAGAGTGAAAGTGCACTACATAGTCTTTGGTACTTGGGTTTGGCGAGCATAAACTGATCCATTGTTTTGATCATGTCTATCAACGCAATGTACGTATACGGCATTATTACTTGTTCGTGATTCATTTCGGTTTCTCTACCTCCTACCAATGAGGCCAGCACGGGCAAGCACGCATAGACCGCAAACTCGTAACTTGCATTATAACTACAGGACTTACGTACGTACTTCGACTACAGCGGTGTATTAGGGTCTGCACTGTACATATTACTAACTACCTCACGAGTGAGTACCTTTGAACCGCTACGGCATATCTGCAACTGCGAATGCCAGTAAGACATGGCAATTCGAAGAAGACTTAACGACTAATGCATTCATGCGAATTCGCAATTCCCATGCACGTGGTGCGTTATTGGCTGTCTGTGTACAGGTAAATGATACCTGCTTGATTGCTTCGGTCCTCCCGCTGCGTTTAGCCAAGCAAAAAAGGCTCTCTGATGCTAGGCGTAGCGCACTAAGTAGTTGTGGGGCTCATGCGTTATTACAACGATGGTGCTGTAGTTCTAGCAGCTCTGCTACTACCACCACGCCTCCTGGAGCTATCGAAAAAGCATTTCCTCCGGTTCGCACGGCCATAGCGCAAATTTGTGCACACCGGCGCACACACAGGCCATAAGGCAAATGCTATTATGGCTGGCGCTCTGTCTTCATCATTCTCTTTCATTACATATCTGTACAGCTCCTCTACCTGTGCGCGTACTATAGGACCTTCATATTTGGACGATCGTACCTATACGTACGTTAGGTTGGCCGGGCGTATGCACAGGTAGGCACAGTACTTGAGCGCGGGGGGAAGGAGATGTTGGTTAGGTGATAATGACTCTGCAAGATGCCTATCGAGGTCTCACTAAATGCGCTTTTCGTTGTTCGTCATGGACTTCTGTGCACTGAGTGCATGGGGCGAGAGGTACCTACTCTCGTATACGTACGTACGCCACTGGGGTACAGAGTCCGTGTGCGTCCTGCACCGACGTACTAGGTTCATGTACTTGCTCCAAGGAGTAAGAAGCAATTGGACATGCGTTATGGACGCGCACATGCGTCTGTGCAGTGCACGGTAGTGCACGTAACTGCATCCGTGAGAAACGGCTGCAGGCGAGATTGCGCATCAGAGAGCTTACGCGCCTTCATTACCCTTATTATTATTGTTATTACTATTATTGTCATCATCATCGGGCACACGCAGGACAGTGTAGACGTGCGCAGCTCTACCTATCTGCGCTCAAGTTGGAATGCCGAATTCACAAGACCGATTTTTCCTGATGCAGCCTCCACTGCACACATGTTCAGGCCCTATCTCCTCCTCAAGTCATGGCCACACGTTAATTGCCCTTAATTAGGCACTCTCGCTGCGGCTGCATTCTCACCATTGTGTTACCTGAGGCCAATATTCCTTTCTGTTATTATTGCTAGTTACGTGTATGGTACACTTGGCCTGCCTCGTCTGGGATTGTGCGAGGCGAGGAGTATGCGTAATTATGCCTCTCTGCCTTTTTTTCTTCGTGCTTCGCCTCCGCCGATTTCAGGCTATTCACGAATGACGGACTGACCTGTCACTTCGAATGTCACAATTTTCTTCGGCCGCCGCCACCGCCCACATTGTCAGGGACGCACAACTCGAATTTTTTGAGTCAGAACGCGCCTGGCGACCCTCACCCTCCCGTCAGAAGCGACTTCAGGGTCACGCAGACGTACAGGTAGGATATAGTGCCTATAGCTATGCCCACCAATAGCTGTTTCAACAATAAGTGCAAACACTGCACTTCGCTTCGATGCCAATAACAAGTCTTCTTCGTGAGACAAAGTGTCCGTGTGTCAGAACTACATACATGAGCTACAGGAACTGTGTTGAGGGGAAGAAGATGTAGAAAATGATGAAGCTCTGGTAATCTGACCGTGGAACAAAAAAGTCGAATTAGGTGCAAATCTGGCCGTCCGACCAAATATTGACGTGTCCGTCTGCCTCTCCTTTCTGTCTTAATTTGAGAAAGAAAGAGAGAGAGAGAGAGAGACATCCATAAACGAGGAGCTGTTAAACGCTGAGCAAACGTCAGATCGAGGAAGGAGATATTGGCGGACCCAAAAAAGGACATTCACTAGTGTTCTCCTTGGCTCGGTCGCTTATGTCAACAGATCATCATCCTCTCTGGGTGAGTGAGTGAGTGAGTGAGTGCGTACGTGTATCCGCTCCGGGCGGACGTGTCTTTGAGCACCCTCGGCCTCCCGTCAACCTGATGGACGTGCGCTACTGGCACCGCTGTGGCACTGCCCGCAGGAAAATTAGCCCCAAACACAAACATGCAATTCCAACGTCGTTAAATCAAATGATTTTGGAATTCGGTGAGGCCAAAAACTCATTTTCACTCGTCCGCTATCACCACTTCTTAGTATCTGAAGCTTCGGAGGATGTGTATGTGTGTTTCTCCTCCATAACGTCATCGTGCTGTGTTGGTTTGTTTTCATCAAGCCTCACATAACTGTACCTGCGTACGTGCTAATTCGACAGTAAGTACGAGATTCACAATGACGCGCGTTACGCACCTCGGAAGAGTCGCTCTGCGCACATGTGAACGTACTACGTGAATGTCCACTCCAGTACCGCGTGGGGCACTAGGAACAGTAAATTTTGTGTACAGTTCGTACTCACCCACGTAAGTTAGTTACGTCGTCCTGATTCTTCCCCTTCATCGTCTCCCCCTCCCTCTCCCTCCCTCCCTGCCTCCTCAAGGCCTGGGCACTGGAAGGAGCCATTTAGGGGCACATTTAACTGCACGCAATCAGAGTCTGCAAGACCAGTTAGAGCAACAGCGGCGGGGGGCTACGTAGGTAAGTAGGTAAAATTGCTCGCGTGAGGCACTAAAATGTTTATAAATACCCCCTTGTGTCAAAATTGCACAGCCACAGGAAGCGAGGGGAGGAGGAAACTGCTCGCGCAATAGGAGTGTCTAAATTTCCGACGTTATTAATTGGCGAAGATCATTACGGACTGCGTAAATAACGCAAGCGCATGAGCAAAAAGTCCACATCCTTCTAGTGTATACTGTACACAATGAGGCGAAGTGCCTGAAATCAAAATGATACCCCTTGAAGGAAAAGTAACAGAGAACTTCCACGAGGTCGTGGGGCCAGTGGAATTAAGTTTTATCTCCTCCAAGCATCCAGACATTTGTCTTTTTTTTTTTTTCGAAAAAAAGTAGGGGTGGAAAGAGAGAATTTCTCTCCTTATCGAATCTGTGAAACAGTAAATTACACCCGCACAGCAGCTGAGAAAGGCAAGCGTTAATTTAGCATGTTACGTAGTACTGTGCGAGTGAAAGTACCTGCACAGGTAACCGACATCCATACGTGAGTCCGTCCGCTCAGCCACTCTCGCGGCACTATTACAGAACATGCCGTAGTTAAAGTGCCCATTACTTGGGACAGCGTAAGGTGACGATAAGACCAGTAAGAAGATGGTACTTTCAGTTAACGATTACTTCTACGCCCGGGCTGCGTCGGGTCCCGGCCCCGACGCCGACCTCATAAATTAGCCCCGATTTAACTGACCAAAGAGAAAGCATGTGTTAAAGTGCGATTGCTCTCAGAAATTTATTGCCACCGCAATGCTGGTGCTGCTGCATCGGAGAATGACCTACTATTGGGGAGGAATTCACTCCGTTCCCGTTTTTGGACTTGATTGGAGAGAGTTTCTTACTGCACTCATTAGAGAGCGACGACCGTCAACCCTGCAAGGAGAAAATCTATTGCTCCCAGAGCGATATTTAAAAGGATCCGACCGCCCTGTACTCCGTGTGTGAAGTTCTTTCTCACCGACTCGGGGATAACAAGTACATGCATGCATACCAACCAACCAACGAACGTGCCTAAGTACACCTGGCTGCTGTACTGCCTACCTGTACATGTGTAGGCTTAGATTGTGCCGTCTATTCAGAGCTGGCGATCTGTCGTCGCAGATGCGTCAACAGAAAGCGGGATGGGGGCGGTTGTTGAACTTTTAGAAAGAAACAAACACTGACAGTTCAAACACCGCTGGCTGGCGCATGAGCTCAACTTACGATATTTACAGCATGTGTACCTACTCTGTCTGAGGATGAACATCTCCCTCATGTCATATGTGCTCACACTGACACGCATGCACGCACACAGAGCTTAAGCATGCGCGGTAGGACAGAAAGTTAACCGACCCGAGACACGGTCGATAGATCACCATTGACTGCGCTCAAGCCGCCGATGAATAATCCATGGCGAATTGACCGAAGAAATCGGTAGGTGCTTCGGTAGGCTATGTTATTCATTAGGCGTGAGTTCTTTGCCTGCGTCCCTACGCATATAGAGTTGTTGAAGATCGTCAGGCATGTTACAGCAAAGACCGGCAGGCCAGCAAGCAGCTTTGATAAAGCTTCGAGCTTTCCATGGATTCTTCAGGTCCTCAATCTTTTCAGTGGCGGCTTCTGCTGAGGTGTGACTACATTGCCAACAGTGCAGAATGTACGCTCCAAAGTTGCTATCGTTGCAGGAAATGCCAAGAATCTCTTAGCTTGCTTTGTCCAGCTCGGTGGATCTGTCGCGTGCATCTTTCACACCGAAGAAATGCCACTTCCTGGACAACAGACAGATTTATGTGCGGTAAACATTGATTTCAACGTTACCTGCAGTTTCTTAATGTTTGTGAGTTCTTGTTTGTTCTTGGCTCTTCCACGAAACTTTAGGACCTGATTCTTCAAGCTTCTGTCGAGTGCCCAAACCTATTGTACTAAGTCACCATGGGTCTCATTTGTCAGGCAGCTTTTCATAGCTTCTTTTTGTCCTGACTCCACTTTCTTCTAGACAATGCCTTGATGATATGGATCTAGCAGGTGTGGGACAGTGAGGAAATCTACTCAGGCAGGAAGTCTTTGATTGTCGTCAAATTAATGTACCGCAAGGAAGTACAGAAATAAGCATGGCTGGACTCCTCGCCTTTGTACCGAGACCACGAGGAAGGACACCACCGGATCGCGTTGCCACGTGAGTAGCAGCCGATATCTAATAGCCACACAGCCGATATCTAACTGGTTTCTTACGCCCCGAACTCCCAGGAACATTGTGCGGAACGAGATCATTGGTGCTGCATCGCATTGGCCTGTCTCACCTCAACCTATCGCCATATAACAACCTTGCCATTCTATAGATTGCAATGCTTTGATACATGGTGTGAGAGAAGATGATGACAGCAAGTTTAACTTTACCCTCTATTTTTGGTCACAGAAATCACTCAAGCTAAATCACTGATTGATTTTTGGCAACCCGCCCCGTCTATCGAGCTATGCATATGCCGTCAACGCCCTATAAGGCGGCATCAGAGGTGATATCCGCCATCTCAGAGTTGCCACCGACAGTTACAGCGCACCGAACTTTTCGATATGAATTAACGTTCGCAACCTTGTAGACGCATACCCAGACGGTTGGAGCATGTGTGCGACTAAAATTTCTTTCTAAGGGATGGGCGGCGTTGAAAGACGATACTTTTACTGGGGGCCGGATTTTCCACGCTCCGATCTTTAAAGCGATTCCTCCTCTCCTTGTTGTTTAAGTTTTTCCTCCACTGACCTGACCCACATTCGACAGACATCGATGCCACGCACTTCCTCTTTTTGTTTTTCTTGACGCTCCATTCTAAAACATCTCTTCCTCCACCCAACCTTTTGCATGTCTCAGTGGACAAGATCGCTTCGGCTGCCACCATCATCAACTTGTCAGCATCGACTGTGAACTTGTCCGGTCTTCCAGCAGCATTCCAACCGTGATTAAAAAAGACGCCGGGGCTTTCTTGGCCAGGACGACACCGCCAAACGCACACAGGGCCCATCAATTGACGAAAGGAAACGAGAATGGCCGCGGGCTGCACAAAAGCTTCGACTACCACCTTATTTCCTCTCTTGCCTTCATTCTCTCTAACTGCCCCGAGTGAAAAAAAAGTGAAGATGAGTAAAAAATTGGTGTGCGGCTGTGGTGGATCAGGGGGGAATAATGAAGGGCGGATCTAATGAGGCGGCTCAGATCTGAATATACTCGCACTGTGGTTGCCAGGCAAGCCAGGGAATAACCGATTCTCCGGAAAACAAATTATTTCAGGCCACCTGGCGGAGGAGACCGTGAGTTGTGTGGCTGAAGTGGTCGGAGCTGCCAAGATTGGGGGCGACGGCCAAGGGTGTAACGTGTGTGTATAGAGGTGCAGCACCCACTTGGTCGTCTCTGGCTGAATGTCCAAATTGCTCACTTTATTCCCATCTGCTCATGCAGAGAGAACCATTATAGTACGTTATGTGTGTGTGTGTGTGTGTGCGTGTGTGAGCGCGCTGGCTCGCCCGCTCGCTCTGGGGGCAGCCCTAGGTCCAATCGTCAGCTTTCAGGTTTGGCCACCCAAAAGTCAGTTTTATTTATGGCTCTCTCCTTCCCTCGTCCGCGCATGCAACTCATTTTGTGCTAGCAGCTGAGGCAGCGAAATTGGCCCTATTTTTTCAGGTCGTTTGCGATGCTAAAGGTGCGTTTGCCTAGGTACCGAAAACAGTTCGCGATCCTGTAAGTGTGGGCAGGATCAGTGTGCAAACATGTTCTCCTGTTACCTAAGGGCCATCAGCATTCATAATTGCTCTGTCATGCATCCTATATGACGCATAAAACAGGTAAGTGTAGCGCACGAATACGGAAGGCTCATCAAAAAGCCTAAAAAGTAGCGACCTCCCACCGACTCAGCTTCGCTGAGTTGTGTTTCACGAAATGGTGTCTGAAAAATATCATCGATCTGACCTGCACAAATGCGCCTTGAGAGCACACTTGGAGTCTCGTAGGCCTACCTCTGAGCCTAGCAACGAGCTTGCGGCGGCGACGAAACAGCAGGAAATTCCTGAGAAGACTGCTGACGCAAACGTCGATTCTCTCTCAAGGCGAATGTGTGGGCGATGCACGTAGTATCAGTCGGACACGCCACGCATGGTTGAGGGATTATTCACGATCGAATGTTGACCGCTGCCTGGAAGTTTAAGCTAGAACAAAAAAAAATGCTCTTCGCTATCGTGCAAGTATGTTTGCCCGCCGAGTTGTGTGCCTATCTTACTGTGTAGGTGAACATCCTTCAGCTCCGTACTGCAGTAGAATTATTCGAAGTTAACAGCTTGGTCGGGGCTGGCTACACTTGACTGCAGTGAATTTCTGCTCGTACGGCAGCTCACGGGAGGTGCAACGCCTAAAGCACTGCACAAATGCCAAGATGTAAACACTGATGGACCAAAATCTGAAGATCAAGCGTTATGCTATTGAGGAGTATCTGCAATTGAGGGTCAGGCCTTAGGTATATTTACAAACAGATACAAATGGTACTCAAGACTCTGGTCTTCACATGTGAGTTCATCAGATGATCTGTTAACCATCCATGCTAAGCATCTGCCTTATGCATTCTGGCATCAGCTGTCATGACGTGAAGCTACAGAAGAACGTGTGACTCTGACAATGAGGTACTAATGTACATGTTTTTCTGCATATGAAAAACAAGTTACCTTTGATTACTAAATGTCTAGTTGAGCAAGTCAGTTGTCGCCCAAAGAACTCGCCATCACATGGAACAATGGGAAAGGAGTTCTCGACAGATTTCGGTCGAACGGTGAACGTTTCAACTCACAATTGCCTCTGGAGACCAGGGCAAGTCCTATGACATCCGCTTATTCGTTACAACGAGTCTCTGGCAAACAATGCAAAAACGTAAAATAATGTCTCAAAAGTTACGTCCACTTCAGAGTCCTTTTTCGATCATTTGGATGCTACGCGCAAAAAAGAATTTCGCACGCTTTTCTTCGAACATGAGAACGCACGCAAATAGTTGCGTGTTACACAAAACATACACACATACATTCTTTTCTGAAGCATCACGAAATTGCTACTGTTGCCCCTGAGATGAGACCTGGAACTTCAGTCAGTTCAGAACAACGTTCGCACAAAGACAGTGAGTAAATTTTCTGGAGTTCCGTGGACCCCCAAGACAAAGCTCATTAAATTTCTTCTATTTTAGCTTAGTCCACGTTCGTGATATTGTTGGGATAGCCAAGGTTTCGATTGAGGCAGGTATGTGTGTGTGTGCGCGCGCGCGCCTGCGTGCGCAGTTTGTAATTCCATGCGTGCGTGTGAGTGCTCTCATTTATTACAGATAAATCGATCGCTTAGAAGCCATTTCGGGTTTACTGCCTTTGACCCCTGGTTAAACCTCGCTTCTTCTACTGCCTGATGTTGGCAGAGTGAAATTTCCTCCCCCTCGCCCTCGCTGTCCCTCTTTTCGTCAATTACAGTTTGATGGATGCTGCAATATTTCTACTGTGACGTGCCCACACACAACTTCATGTTCCGCCGAGATTAAAACTCTGCCACGGAGCTCAAGTGATCAACGTAAGAAGACGTCGTTAGGCATCTGTGTGCCAGGAAGTCATAACCCGAGCGTTTCTGCGCATGGCAACACACCAATGCACGCACGCACGCACACGGCCGAATAGTGCATATGGAGAACACATATGCGAGTGGGGCAAAAAGTCTTCACCTTGCTGGCCGCCGTCGCCGCCGCCGGCGGCGGCGGCGGCACCAGCCTGAACCAATTCCAAGACACAAAAAATTGCCCTTCTCTCTGACTCTCCTGCGCACTTTCTAAAGTCATTACCAGGTCTCATTTTCTCAATCAATGAGAATCTGCGGTCTGCCTGTCTGTCTGTCCGTAGCAATTACGCCAAATGACATTGGCTCCTTCCTCCTTCCACTCACCACCACTCATCCTTTTCCTTCCCCGTATTTGAACTGGTGGCGGCAGCCAGGCCCAGTAAGAGAAAAGAAGGACTAACGAGGCCTAAGAAAGGGTTAAAGCTTCACACGCGCGCGCCAGCGTGTGTGTGAGTGTGAGAGAGAGCCCGGTTTTTTTGCAAACGAAGCTCAGCTGAACTTTGGTTTTCTCGTCACGCGACCGTGAGCATATTACCTGTCTATTATTACGAACATACGTACTAGCATGCATATATGTACGCGTATGTATAAAGTAGTAAGAACTAATATTCCCTGTGAACAGTGATTGTAAAACGGGAACTTTTTTGGACAGCGTTATTTTCGAATGCTGCAATTACAAGATATTGCTTCTCTGGTTTGCTGGGAAACGCATGCACTGGTGGGGATTTAAAAGAGCTTCCAGTCTGCCTGAGAGGGCATTTTACGATCATGGAACTGTAGTGGAGAAAAACGTGAGAAAGCATCTCTGTGATTGCATTTGGAACGTAAGTAGAAAACTTTTGTACCTTGAGACATAAAGATAAGTGCTTGCAGGCCAAGTCTGTGTCAGCGTAGCTATTTTTCCATTAACCCAGCTATGCACGCATTTGAGGTTTGTCGCCTGGCAAATGATATCTTTTCGCATCGATCCCATCGGTGGAGTCTACTTTGGAGACATCACTCGCTGTGGAGGTCTTTTTTGTACATATGGAACCTCCTCTATCTACGCACACGTATGAGCGAAACACCAATGTGCTGAGGCTGGGGGATCCAATTCTGCGCACTTTTTCCGCTCAGACACTTCTCTACCTACGAACCGTACTATTAAGAATGTGAGGATGCCCTCCGGAACCTAGCGGCACCGACGAGAACACGAGAGGGATTCGGAACAATTTTTATTTTTTCTCCCAACCTCTGTATGACGTCTTGTCACTGTTCTTGCAGCGCGCGGCAGCTCTCGGCGCCGCTACACGTAAGCAAAATAAAGAATTCGAAAAAAAAGTGACTATTAATCTTGTCTCTTATTTAAGTGCAGGACTTTTCCGACTTTTCTTGCTTTTTTTCACAATTATCTATTTAACTCTTTTCTGCCTGTCCATCAACTTCCTCCTTGCCATGTAGTATTGCGGGGTCCACCAGCTCTTCTGTGCACACGGTGACTGTCTTGAAGAAGCTATTCTTGTATCGAACTTTTTCACACTTTTCTCTCCAGACCCAGCCCTCTTTGGAGATCTTTTTCTCTTCTATTTTCGTCGGTTCCGTGTATTCCCTGGGCAGGACAGGAAAGCCATCCGGGTTGTCGGTGAAAAGATACTCCTCCACGGCTATGATGATGCCGTGGCGGACGTGAGTCCAGCCCACAAGGCGAGCTTGGTTGACCCAGAGGTCCCCTGTCGGAGACACGCATGCGTTCGAATGTATGCACGCACACTACATTTTCTGGTTACCTTCGTCATCCAAGTGAAACTCCAATTTCCGCCCGCCACTTGAGTAAATAACTTTCGGTTGCATCAGCGTCTCTGGGCGAACGACTTCTCCAAGGATGCAGTGATTGAGTATGACGTCTTCAGCCACCGCCTCATCCTGTAGGAGCCACTCAGGAGATGTATTAGCAGTGTTGGCGGGGGCAAGAATTGTGAAGGGAGCATCTGTAATACGTATGAGCGCTTTTAAGAGCTCTTCAGGGGCAGCGAAATGAAGCTCAGTTCATTTTATGTACCTGAATACGTAACATCATCGTTCAAGAACACGAGCCACATGGAGAAGAACAGATTCACTCCAAGGCGCTGGTACACGTACGTGGAGATCTCCCGCACGTTGGGCAAGACGTGCCGCGGGGCGTCGTCCGATGTGCTCCGATGCTCCATGGGAATCTCAGACACACTCAATTTCTCCGAGTCGACTATAACTGGTGCTTCTTTGGCTGGACCTATGAGTTCTTGGCTCGGCGACAGTGTTTTGCTGTCGGCGACGATGGTGGTGCAGAGCAGCAGCGCAAGATGCCACCAGTGGCAATGATGCATCTTGATTGGTCAGTGTATAAAGAAATCTTGCTGCAAAAACATCGAAAGTTGTGCAGTTGGCATTACCCTACTGCAGCACGCGCCGGCTTCAGGAGCGTGCGCGCAGACCGCACACGCACGGCCGCCGGCTTCGGGAATGCCACAAAGTCTCGTGCGGGCGAGTACGTCGACGCTTTGAAACTATTATGTCTTTCATACCGTACGTACATACTCAATGGGCATGCCCTGCTCAGGAGTCCGCTTCATTCTTAGTCTGCGAGCATCAGGTAACCCATGAGAATCTTTTTGAAGTGGCAAGGGCATAGCTGATAAAAAAGATAGACAGACACTGAAAGTACACTCCCTCCCTTCCCTCCCAATATGCACACACGAAAATGACTTGACTGGCGAGATATACATACGACTCCCTCGGTCAGAAAGAAGCTTTGCACAATTACGCAAGACGACGCCGGTGGCTGAATTTTTTTTTCACACCCAAGGTGACGTGCTGCATGCTCGCTTCTGCTTCCTCGAGACCCTTTTCACCCCTCCTTCATGCATACACACACACACACACACACACCTTGATATGCCGATGAGCACTTCCGATGGCTTCGAGGCCCACATGATTCTTCGTTATTGTCTTTCCTGCTATGAATGCACGTACTCGCGTCACGCAATCCATCAACTAAGCTGGTGAATAAACCAAGATTACAAACGGAACTCCGATTGATAAATCTGATTCTTCTATCAGCTTTTTGAAATCAGATTGCAACAATTTGGCTATGGCACGTTTATTATGTATTTAGTAATGATAAATATAGATATCAATCCGCGTATCTTGACACAATGGCGCACGTTAGTGGGTTATTAATTATGACAAAATTAATTATAACTGTTGTGACAAAAACAGCGAAGCACCAATGCCCGAGTACTATGAGTAATACTTTCAGTGGTACACTGAACGGACTTTGTTTGATACGATTGTTTAGTAAGTACTTGATTATCTCCTAGAGTATCAGTCAAATACTCGTCTATGAATATGATAGGACGGGTCAGACTTCGTAGAGGAGCCGTTGGTAGTGAGGGAAGACTTGCCACGTGGGCACATGCAACTCGAATTCCAGAGCCACCAGTACAGCGAACTCAGATGCCAGAAGGTCGCGGCGATTCAGGCGAAAGACACTTTCAGTTTTCTGCAGTGAAAAAGTCAATAACCACACATTTCAGAGAAGCTTGAGAATTTCGAACGTCCGTTTACCTCAATAAGCAGAGACAGCGCCGGTCCTTTGACATCGTTCACTTTCGCGGCCAGAATGAGACATGCACCGGCACAGAATTTCCTGTTGGTCTTGTTGATGGTGTTCTTGAGGACCAGGATCTCGAAGTAGACGTAGGAGAGCGATACCGTCAGAAGATCGAGATTGCATTCGTGCAACACTATCCTCCGCATCTCCCGCTTCAAGCTGCAACCGATTAAGCGACTTAGAGCTTTTCTCAGAACTCACTTTTGCCTGGCATCCTCAAGTGCTACCTTCTAAGTTTTGTCAGCGACAAGTGCAGATGGGGAAATCGCTCCTTGAACTTGTGGTTGAGCTCCTTCTTCATGTCCGACGGCCTTACGTACTCCATGACAGAGGTCTACAAAAAGGAATAAAAAAGACAAGCGCTAAAACAGTAACAGGTGTGTGCTTTCCTCAGCACCAGGGCTTTCACGCAGCGAGAATTCAGCTAGCACAAGTGTTCCCGAGGGTAAACTGTTCATTCCCGACTCAGGCGGGCAGTAGCTCTCAAGCACACACCCGCACATTTGGTTCTCTCTTCCACATGCACAATCCACACATCAGGCGATCGTCAAAAACTAAAGAACATGGAATCCTCGCCCTCGTCATCACCAGCACCAGTGGTGTCGGAATTGCCGACGAACATGGAGTACACCCCACTCAACGCCCCTCCCGGTCGCATAGTGATGCAGCGCGTGGGGAAACCTTCTTACAGGCTCATTCTGTTCCTACACATCGCCTTCAAAGTCACTTCCTGCCTGCTGTACTTACTGAGCAACCTACTCCTGGATAAGAACGCATTTGCTTCACCCTTCGTTCTGGTGCTCATCGTCCTCAGCGCAGACTTCTGGCTAACTAAGAATTTGAGCGGCCGCCTGCTGGCCGGCTTGCGTTGGTGGAGCGTACCAGACGAAAACACCGGCGCAATGGCGTGGCGCTTCGAAGCTTGGACGCCGGAAGAGCGCGCGGTGGCCGTGGGCGTGCAGGTCAACGCATTTTGGACAGCGCTCGTGATGCATCAGGCATTTTGGGTGCTCATGTTGCTAACCACGATCTTCACGCTCAAGCCGGGATGGTTCGTACTGACACTGATCGCCTGCATGCTAAATGGGGCTAATCTTATCGGATACGTCAGATGCAGACTCCAGCAGAAGAGCAGCGAAAGCGATGGTCTAAGATTATTCCCTCGCTTGCGCGACGCCGTGACCGGTCTCTTCAAGGTGAATGCCTACACTCGAGGAGAGCCTGCGACAGCAATCCCAGGTTTCTGAGATGTACGACTTTGACTCACCACGTAGGATGGAAAAGGAAGAAAGGTCCGATGCTTGCCCGCAATCAACCAGCCGTCCAGGTCATGTGGAGAGTAGCTGCTGCTTAGTGAAGGGGCCACTTTCGTCGGCTCGTCCAACTCTGCAGTAGAAAATAAGAGCCAATATCTTATAATGACACCATGTTTTCTAGCACCATATTGCAAACCTTGTTTCTGGGACAAAGCAGAATTTCTCGCGTCACTCGATACCGTCCTGTAAAGAAGATAAACAACAGTTATTAACAACTCTTTAAAATGACAGGAGTTTTTTTTAGTGCGACTGAACGTATAAAGTAGTGCAGGTCGTAGTGTGCCTTCGGTATACCGGCTTGTCCAAGGTGACGTTCACTTGTACAGTACGTCAGCTCACCTTAGCGAAGCTTTGTGTGCTAGTACCGCAGGTTGAAGACGTCCACCTTCGTTGCTGTATGACGGGTTGAGCAAATGTGCGTAGGACGTTTCCTGCAGCAATAATAAAGATAATCCCATTACTTAAAGGTGGTGACGACTTACACGATAACAACAATGTTACACGGCAAACAAGCGGTCTCTATGGTCTGTTTAAAGATTCACACCGAAGCCTTAAAAATGGAAGAAAGTGCCTTTGCCTTCGTGTAGTTGTCTTATATGTAGGTGAGAGCATACTGTACTGTAAATGTGCAATTGGTGAGATTCAACAGAGGCATGTAATAGAAGGGGACTTGTGCTGATTGGAATCGTGCAACTGCCTTGTGAAGAGCTTCTAAAGGTGTGTAACAGTTTTGAGTTAATCTTGACAGCTGCACCAGCAGCGATGACCCAATGGCTTCAAACATGAACTGAGCAAGGGTTTTGATGGCATGTTCAAAACGATGGAGTAACCGAAAAGCTTTAGCTTAAGCATTAGTTCCGTATGTTTATTCTAGCTTGCACAAAGTGAGCTCATACCCCTACCTAGAGCTCCGAACGGGGGTGGGGGCTTTTAAGGAGGATCCAGCGATTTATCTCTTACGATAAGACAAAGAGTGGAACTGAAGGCCTTAATTTCTCTTTCTCCTTAAAGGGTGTGTGTCCTACAAAAGTTGTCATGGAGTGTCTCCAAGTACTTACTAAGTAAATGCTTAGGTAACACTAAGTGCAAAAGATACCCTTGCATCTCACACAGCCGTTGCTGTTGCGTATGTGTAATACGGACGAACATGAATACAGGCTATTTACAAGTCAGTACACTTTTTATCCCATTCGAAATTGATGTTGTTTCTGCATCTAGAGGGCCCATCATTGGCAGACCAGGCTGGAGTTATCGCCACCAAATCGCGTCTACCTGTACACCAATAGGTGATAGTGAGGGGATGACATAAGCACGAATAGGAAAGCAGAGATGGGATGTACAATTCATGCATAATCTTAGCATCAATGCATGAAGAGAACAACATCCATCGAACGAATTTTGACACTAAGAGCAAGCCAATATCGACGGGTGGAGGAAGATGAGGAACACATCTACGGGTTAAAAAAAAACCAGCCAGAAGACTCACGACTGGATTCAAGATGGGATCGAAAATGTGGCTGAAACTGCTAGCTCGTCTCCTCTCTCTAGCCGGATGCTGCAGATGCTGCTGTTGGTGCTGCATGGTGACTAAGACGTTCTTGGCAGTCATAGATCGCACCAGCACCCTGTGTGGGTGCCTTGACACTGACAACGACACACCAGCTGGGGAGGAGGCTTTGGCGAAGGTGCTGCTGTCGACAGCATCGTAGTCGCCATTGCCTCCCTGAGACGAATCGTGCCAAAAGCCACGGAAGCAGTGGTGGGTTCGACTGCTCATCCAACTCGTTATCAATGGAGATGGGGACAACTTGGAATAAGTAGCTTTCATGTTATAAGTTCTTTGTGTGTTCAAGTATTTTTTATCTACTGTGCACAGCAAGCAGAAGAAATTGTTGTAAAGAAGATTGCAGTGCACTGGTTAGGTATAGTATGAACTGAGTGTATTATAAAATATTATTAGTTATGGCTATATTACATATCATGCTGGCAGCTAAGAAGCTCAAGAGTTACTGAAAAGTGACTAAAGCTTACGTCGTTAATTTCTTACGTGAGTTAGATCCTCTGCCTTGTCGAAGCCTATGATGTCTCTGGGGTCAAACACATCGTTGATGGCAGACAAGGGCCGGTTACCGGAATTAGTGCGATTTCTTTTGGATGCCTCACGTTCTCCTCTGGAAAATACGAAAAATTACAAATAACAACACACTCTAGCCCAAATAACTCAGGGTCTGGACAAGAGAGACAAGCACGAGTAGACGAAACAGACAAGGACCATGCTGTGGGCTTGAGACAACAGTTACCTGAAACTCATCCTAGACAGTGATTGCCGTCTTCAGGTTCCATGAAAAAGGGGCAGAAAACAAGTTACACAGTAAGCAATTGAGAGTCATGCCGCAGCAAACTGGCAAACTTAAAATATGAAGCACAACTAGTGAGTGACATCCTATTCCACTTTCTTTTAGTGATGGACGTATGCTACAGTATATTACGCAAATGTACTGGGTGCGCCATATGTCACTGTGCCTATTTTAGGCCTCCCAGAAAATGTTCGTGGTGGTATTCTTGGCAAAGTTGGACTCGGATTTAATTAATACCAATTTTATCCATAATTTGGTAACTGCATATCAAACTTGACCTCTCTACAACGAACAAGGTCTTCTTCATGGCTTTGTGCCAGGTGGCACTTCTTCTGCTCGGGCTGGCCATCTTCAGTATGCTGTCACTCATCATGCGACTATTTAAAAATGTCTGATAGCCTTTGGAGGAGTACACAGGCAGCAAATGTCGATTTTGCACATGTACACCAGGTAAAAATGAGCTAAAAGATCTTGATTTCGATCAATTTTGATGCAAGTTTAGTGACCACAAATTCTCCAGAAAACTCATCATACTACACAATTTGCCAAAATGCATGTGACTACTTTTTTCTTGAGCTCAGACAACTTGCTTTAACTTTGTGTCTAGTAATTCTGCAAAGCCGTGCTATACCGCAAATTAAAACTTGGACTAGACTCAATCTGAAGAATCTGTCTCTGTTCTCATGCGACATGGAGAAGTATGTAAAAATGGCCCAAGATTGTGCACAAGGACATATTGGGCACACCGCGCAGTAGGGAACATGATAGGTGCGCGCGACCTCACTAAATCAAATAGCCATTTTGGGACATACGCGATTGTTGGGTAGGGGATGGAATTACAAAGCACCCCCCTGGGCTATCCAAATCTTCACGAATGCCCTTACGTAGTCACCTAGGAGCCATTTACTGTCGAGCAGTAGGAAGAGCGCCAAGAATTCTTCTTGGCGCTTCTCCTCGCCCCGAAAAAGTCAGAGCCTGCAGATGATTGAGAGCCCATGACTGAGAGACGAGTCGTGGCAATGCCCTGTTCCTGGTCTGGACCAAGTTTGGCCGGGTCATTGTTGTCGCCCATAAATACGGATTTTTGCTGTTCCTCCTGACCTTCATCAGTCACTGGAAATGGCTGGGTCGGAGACAGTTGACCTGATGTTGCTAATGCTGCCCCTCTCGCAACCAGCCTTTGGGTGCCAGCCTCCCCACTTCCTCCAGCTCGGCTCGGGTTCCTGGGCCAGCCAGCCGCTCTGATGCCATGGGGACGCTAACACTTAAGGTGCTCAAATTGAGAGAAAACGTGCCACTAGGTGTTCAAATTTTTGCTTATCACATTCACGCAGGAGCTTTGGTTTCTCTTCATATCTTGCTCATCCTATGTTCGCATTTAAATTGAGGCGAGTAGGCGCACGTATTATGTTCCATACTGTTTACGTTAATGGATATGTTATGTATATATTACTGCATTATATTTAGTACGGGTAAACATCTCGTCGTGACATTACTCTTCTACCGAAAGTTCACTACAATCAAACGCCTATTTAGTTCTGTTACTATGACTGATAGCACGAAATACAAAATGGAAGATTCTAGATACCGTATTTATCTGCTTAATCCCAGAGTGTGTAGCGTTACTTGGAAAGCTCGCACTTCTTCGGTTAGAAGTCATGGGCAGTTACTGAGGACTACCATATCAGGGTAGGGTTCTAATTCTTGAATTCCGCAACACAAATGTGCAAATTGGACATGGTGTCACCTATCAGAATGACAATCCAATCAGCTACATATACATTTTGGTGGTTTGGGTGAAAGGCAGCCACAGGTGGCTTTGGGTTGGGGTAAGAAAGCCAATCTGGATACCACAAAAATATCCCCTGAGGATACCAACCGGCACCCGACCTGATTAATATCCCCCGGGCGGATATAATAGATAAATGCGGCAGGAAGAGCTAAAATGTCTAAAGCTACAGCTTGCATCCAGTATTGTCGACAATGTGTCGCAGAGTACCTGTGTGTGACCCTGTTTGACTTGGTGAAAGGCAATACGCTGAAAACTGCGAAAGGAATCTTGTGCTCGGTTGAAACAAACACGACCCTCTCGTCGGCGATGTTCTTCTCCTCATCAGCCCGATAGTAACGCACGTCCCGAAGACTTCCCGAGCTCTGGTCTGAAATGTTGCCCGAGATCTTACGCAGTCGTGCACCTGAAAGCGGAAGGGAATGTCTGGTAATGGCATGGCACAGGACAACCGCAATTTGCGCGTCTCGCCTATGCTGCTGAGAACAAGACTTTCGTTGCTGCTGCCGGGAAGAAGCCTGTTCCCGTCATCTGACCGCGATGCATGATATGTGAGCTTTCTCGACTTGACCATTGGAAGACCATCGTTGGAGCCGCTCTGTCGTCTGAATGATGTTCAACGATTAACAAATCGAATTCGTGACTCTTTCAACAAAAGAATCAATGTCCAACATACCTGGTACTTTCATCCTTGACAAAGCAGAAGCTGCTTTTGGAGGTAGTGCTGCCAACCGAAGGCGCAAATCCAGGTATCGGAGCTGATCGTGACTGTTGGTGGTGTTGCTGTTGGAGGGGATCCAGCATCTTAGACAAGTCCAGATGAAGCAAGTTGTCTTGGCTCTCTATGCGCGCCACGTCGCCTTCTTCGTTCGGATACCTTGGTGATGGCATCGGCGACGTTGATGACGGGGGCACGGGAGATGTCGAATGATTGTGGACGTGCACGTGGCCGGTGGCGTCACTGGTATGATTCTGTTCACACTCTTCAACGAACAACTGACTCTCTGACTGTCCGAAGGTTAGCTTGCGTGGAATGCGTTCCCTGTCCGCGGCTACTGCTCGGTCGTTGTAGTCAACGTCTTCGCTGCTGTCGACACCTTGACTGAGTCGCAATCGTGTCAGGTGTTGTTGGCGCTGGCGTTTCCGGCGCTGAAAGTCCTTTAGGACATGAGTGCCCTAGACGAAAAAGAAGTAAATCTGCCAGCCGGCATGGAACGGGGCTTCCAAGGCAAACCTGAAGACAGTCAAGCCTGATCTCCGTCACGGAGTCGTCAGTAGAGATGTTGGCCAAGAAGGATATGGCCGCCACTCGGCGGCGAGACAAGTCGATTGTCGACTTGGAGGTCATCACGAAAAGAAGATGGAGTGCACTCGACTAAACAACAACAAAAAATAAACGAAGATGAGAGTTCACTTATCTTGGCTTTCCTACCCTATCAGCTGATACCGATTCTTCAATCGCCAGGTGACCAGGAGGATGGCTTAAAACTAACCTCTAGGGCCTTCACGGCATCGACTGTTCAGATGTACTCACTCAACAGGGGCAAAAGGAGCACCAATGGCTCGTTCACAGTCTCTTCCGTAACGTCAAGTCTCAGTAGTACTGAGCCCTGACCCTGTACAGCAAGTGTAGTAATGTCAATGCAATTCTTACGACGCACTGTTGTCATCAGCCCATCCGTCCTGGTCACTGACGTCTCTCAATGTAAGCAGAAGCCAGCTTTTTTCGCTAAGTGCGATGTGTTGGGTGTTGAGCTGCAAGTTGAAACTTTGAACGTGTCATGAATATTTTTAGACGTCTGAGCTGTGTTTCAGCACCGGCCATTGTAGGACAAAGACTGCTGCACTGTCTGTTAAGCAAACTTTCACGAACAGTAAAAGCGGTGCAAGTGTATGCACAGTAAGAGTCTTTTTTTCGGGTTCGTCGTTGTCCTTCACACGACCCTTGTCCTCCCCTAACTTCTTACCCGATCGTGAGCTTCGCTAAGTTTTTTCGCCTTATCTGAGACCTTGTCACTCTTGTTCACGTGGCTATCATTGTCAGCTTGACCAAGCTGGGGGAGCTTATTCAAGCCCTCCAAGACGTTTTCGAGGTTCTTTGCTTACTGCTGTTGTTTTCACTGTGTCTATAGCGATAGGGTTGCCAGGTCTTTGTCAGAGACAAGAAAACAGAAGGGTTCCGTCACACGTGAAACTAATGTTCTTTTACATGCATGTTGTAGCCTATGAATGACAGAGAGGTAGGGAAGTCTCAGTGACTTCAATGTTAGAGGTGGGCAGAAGAATCACTGAGATTATCCAGAAATTCCTTAAAGACTTATTTTGAATCCGGTCTTCAATGTGTGTGTTTTAAATGTACTTTCGAGAAAAATTGGTTTCGCTCTTTGTCTGACTGCAAAGTTTCTGCTTTAAGTTCGACCAAATTTTCAAGATCTGACGATCTTGAATTGAGGAAATTGGCAACCCTGGATAGATTCAGCGTGTGACGTCACCGCACCGCGTTTGTTAATTCATGTTTCACTGTCTTTCCCTCGGCCACGGGAGGCCTCTCCTGGTTCCATCGCCTACAGAAATTGTGAAGTCCTGGGCCAGGACTTGAACCATTTGGATTTGACTGCAGTCGTCAAGTCTTCATCCTCCATTAATGTGTGTGTGGTCATGTGGGTGTTGCGACATGACCGGAAGCCCGGTAAGACCAACTTTGTGTTTAGAGAGAGAAAGAGAGTTGATCTAGAACAAGGTCAAAACTGTTCTCACCCCCACAGAGGTCGCCTACGCCCTTCTGCCGGGCCAGTCTTACAGCGTTGGACGCGGCCAAGCTGTCAACATCTCGATGCCTGCAGACACCAGCATCAGCCGCACCCATGCTCGGATCAATGTCTCGCAAGCGGACACAACCGCACGACCCCGGGTGACCCTGGTGGATCATGGATCCACCTTTGGCACCTACTTGGGAGAGAAGGCCATTGCGAGCAGCGAAGAGAGCAGCCAGGATGACAAAGTAACGCCCAAGGAACCCCACGAGATGACTGATGGAGTTCGTGTCCGATTCGGTCTTCTGTCGACAATCTATAAGTAGGAGACCTCAACATTGACCTGAGGGACAGGCTAAATGACAACAGTCAGTCACCTTTTCAGGCTTCAGTGGAGACCACCAATACTTGTTACCACATCGGCGTTACAAAGGCAGGCGAGGGATCAGTTAAAGCATACGCTTTCTCAGATTGGCGGCGCTAACGTCACCAACGCTTGGTCTGACGAAGTCACCCACGTCTCCATGATGGAGACGATTCTTACCATTAAGGTCTGAGAACGCAGCAATGTGTGATTTTCTTTATGATTTCTCAATATCATGCATCGTTCTAGGCCGTGAATGCTTTGGCGAAAGGAATCCCCATCGTAACCCCAGAATTTTTCCGTGATCTGGTGGAGTGCACTCGTACAAAGCAGCGGCTGCCTGACCCGGCAAACTTTGTTCCTCGCCTAAATGAACAGTCGCTGGAAAAAACAGATATCTCCTGCACAGTCATAACTTCTAGAAGTGTCCTGTTTAAGGGCAAGACATTTATCTTTGCCTCCGATAAGCAGAAGGACAAGTATGATGCAGCCATCAGATATTCGGGTGGCAACTCAATCTGCCTAACTGGGAATCGCAGAAGCTACGCTGCCGATGTAGCTTCAAGTCCTAACTTCGTATTGATTCATCCTCCAAAGGATCTCGAAGAGATTGGTGAATCCTTCAAATGTGCTCAGGCTGGACAACAAAAGAAGGGCTGGTCTCTGATCCCAGAGCAGAACATCGGCATTGCCATCTTGAAGAATTCATGCGAGCCAGATTGCAACCCAGAAAGGAAGCTACCGAACATCGTGGCCGGAGCTATTGCTGCTGCTTCTGCAGGTGACCAAAACGATTCACCCCAGGAGCTGGCTTCTCCCACTCAGTCCGTCACGCAGTCAGTGGTTCCTCTGACTGCTACTGAGGCCACCAATCGTGTGCCGGAGACAAATTGTACCGGAAAAATGACCAAGAGCTCCAGTTCAAGGATTGTGAAGGAAGAGGATTCAGGAGAGCTCTCTTTTACCATGACACGTCATGGGAAGGATACCCAGGAGATAACGGTCAAGACCGAGCTCGAAAGTCCTCAACCCTCCAACAGCTTACTTAAGAGACCTTTAAGGGAGGACACTGCAATGTTTAAAAGACCTGCAAAGAAATTGAAGCTGGAGAAGTCGATCTCCCAGCAAAATGAAGCAGACAAAAGTATTATGAACTTTGGCATGGACTCTGACAATGACGAGGAACTGGCGGACTTTGACACCAATCGGCTACCTCAGAAAAGTCTTCAAAGGCTCCAGGAGAAGTCCCCGCAGAAAAGCACACCTCCTCCGAAGAAAAATCCTAATTGTGACAGACAAAATGAGTTGCCGAAACAGAACAATGAATCCCCTGACGGAAACGGTGACCAAATTGACGTAGACGTAAATCCTGGCCGGAGAAGTCCACGAAAGACCCCCACGGCTTCTACTGGATCAACAGCTAGAGGAAGCAAGAGGTCTCGACAGGACAGTGAAAACGTATCTCCAGTCAGTGCTAGTGTTACTTCTCCAAAGAGAGGAAGCAAGCGGATCTGTACTGACCGTAGGTCGCCAATGAAGATAAATTCCATCGAGGATGAGAAAGTAAATCTACCTGAAGGAAGTAAGAGCAGTTTCCAGATGGACGATGGATTCCTCGTCAAGGCCATGATCAAGGAGGTATTGTTGTAGTAGACATTTTTGCTGATTTAACGTTACTTCGAGAGCAATGTTAAGTACTTAGATGTATGAGAGCTTGCTTTTCTTTCCCTGATAGCTGACTATTTCAACCATCAACCAGAATGCAGAAAGTGCTGATCTCTCCCGTTCCTACGTCCAACTTCAAGTAACGTCTCTAGTCAAGAGTCAACGGTCCACACCTTGCCATCAGGGTTCCACTGGATCTGGAGATCACTCGAAGACCCTCCCAAACTTTAAGGTCTTCAAGAAACAGGTCAGTAATGATCTGAAATGGGACTGAACGAACTTCTTCTTAAATTATTCATTTTTCCTCACAGAATGTCCACGTACCAAATCAGCAGGTTGTCAGCGTACCTTTGTCACAAGTGGCAACCAACAGTAATACTGCACCTGGCAGGCAAAACAACAGTTTCTTCGATGAGTGGACAAACAGAGATGATGCCGTAGAAAGAAGTGCCGATAAGAGCGATGATAGTGATGAAGAAAGAGAGGATAACTTGTGGCACTTTCAAAACTTTCAGGGATCCCGTAATGGCAGATCCAGAGGACGAAAGAAGTAGGTCTGCTTATTTCTCTTTTACAGGTAAACGAAGCTTGTCCAGAAGAACAGTTATCCTTTTTCCAGTGGTTGTCAGGAAGTAACTGGCTACCTTGTGATGCAATATGGAAGCACCCTTACCTGATGGTGACAAAATAAATCCAAACCTTCATGCATGTACTGGGCTCTGCCGTGTGGGGAAGGGCAGGGTCAGACTTACCTGGAACTTGGGGGATCCCGGGGACAATTCAATGCGTTCTTTGAGGATACAGTAATTGTACATTAGGCTATTTCGCTTTCACCATGTGATGCATCAACGTGGACTGCACTCAAGTCCACGGGTGCGTTGGTGGACTCCTTGGCGGCAGCCTTCAAGGTGTTCATTGGATGGGTTTGTTTATCGTTCAGCTGTTACCACGTCGGTTGCAGCATAGGGAGAGGGGCTACCGCTGGTGAGGCACTAAACTGAAATGAACTGGAATAGAAGGGCCTGAGAGGAAGGAGCGGCCGTCTGGGCAGGTCGGTCCAGCACGGCACTTAGCTGTTACTGGTATTTGGCGAAGTAGAATGGGCGAAGCTGTAGAACAGCTTCCTTGAGAGTGGGGACTTCGCTGCACACAGCTGACCCTCATCGCCTTCAGTCTCAAACCTCCTATTGACTGCTGACCTTCAGATTCAACAACAGCCTTTCAGCGTCGAACAGGTAAGGCACAAACGAGTTTGGTTATGTACTGATCTGCAGAGCGATAGTTTTTATGACCACTCCTTTAACTTTCTGTTATCATAAGTCCTCTGTGGATCAGATTTCCCTCGTGAATGAGCAATCGTTTTGCATAATCAGTTTTTGGGTCCCCTCTCCCCGAACGCAGGTATGTTGAAAGCTGCTACTGACAATTGATTCTGTAGGTAACACTTGATCAAGTCAATGCGTTACTTTTGATGGAAGTTCTTTCATAAAGGACTGTGAACAAAAAAATGACATTTTTTATGAAATAACCTAATACAATACATGAGTTCTTACAGGTAGGACTGTGCCGAATGCACAACACCCGAGGTATGATAGTGAGAGTGAATTGTGTAGTTAAGTTCATAACTACAAGTAGCGACACATGCAGTAAGGTTGACATTTTTGGGTCATTTTTTGTTGAATACACGACCCAGGTCTTCTATTCGGCAAAACCCCATGTGGTCTGGGCTGAGTGCAAGAGCGATCACACGGTCTTGCGTTCGCTACTACGCAGCAGTGAACAAAAACCTTTGCTGCCAGAGAATAGAAAGGTTAGCTCATCTGCTCAAGGTATCTAGTACAAGTTCCGGCTGCACAAATGGGATTGCCAGTAAAGAATTAATTAATAACAGCTCATGACTACCTCTCAAACTACAGAAGACAAGGTGTAATTTTGCACTGTACTTTACTGCAATTCCTTTATCTTTGAGTCTATTCCCCTGGAGAATGGAGAATTTGGACCTTTCTCCATGAGTGTGAATCACCTTTCAGACAAGACTCTACATTATCCAAATATCTTGACATTTTTCTCTGATGAGACTCCGTGTAGATGTACATTGCTGTACCCCTCTAAATTACTCTTGCATAGATGCTGCTACTGTTATTATTTTTTTTTCAGCTGGCCAAAATGTCAACATACTCAAAGATCCTGTTGGAGACCAGGCAGACATTTGAATCAGGTCGCACGTTAGATGTGGAATGGCGGCGTCAGCAACTGAAAGGCATGCTGAAACTTTTCACTGAGAATACAGACACATGGTGCAGAGCTCTGAAGAGTGATTTGGGCAAGCCCAGGCAAGAGAGCATGACCATGGAAGTGGAGTACAGTGCTAACATTGTGAGGGGAGCTTTGAACCACCTTGATGACTGGGTCAAAGATGAATATGTTGAGAAGACCCTGTTAACATTGATGGACACAACATACATTCACAGGGATCCTTTTGGAGTGGCTTTGGTGATGGGAGCCTGGAATTATCCTGTACAACTCAGTCTTTGTCCAGTCATTGGAGCTTTGGCAGCAGGCAATGCTGTCTTCATCAAACCATCTGAACTTGCTCCTCATACTGCAGCTGCAATGGAAGATCTTGTTCCAAAGTATTTGGATCAAGAGTTGGTCCGGGTTGTGACTGGTGGAGTTCCAGAAACCACTGAACTCTTACAGCTTCATTTTGATTACATCTTTTTTACTGGCAGTCCTCGTGTTGGAAAGATCATAGCTGCTGCAGCCAGCAAGAATTTGACTCCATGCACACTAGAGCTTGGAGGAAAATGTCCCCTGTACATTGATGAATCTGTTGATTTGACAGTTGCAGTAAAAAGGATTCTGTGGGGCAAGATGGCCAACATGGGACAAACTTGCGTGGCTCCAGATTATGTTCTGTGCTCTTTGACAGTCCAGGCATTACTGATTGCCAAGATCAAGGAGCTGTACCCAATCTTTTATGGAGAGGACTCTCTGAAGTGTGCAGATCTTGGAAGAATTGTGAATAAACAGAACTTTGAGAGGATATCCAAACTTCTGGCTGGAACTTCTGGCACAATTGAGTTCCGTGGAAAGTCGGATGCTGAGAACAGATTTATGGACCTAACAGTTGTGACAGATGTGGACGAGACTGATCTTCTTATGAAAGAAGAAATCTTTGGGCCAATTCTGCCCATTGTTACAGTCAGCAATGCTGATGAAGCAATTACTTTCATCAATAAGTTGGACAAGCCACTCTCCCTCTACATCTTCTCTGAGAAGAAAAGTGTCCATGAGAACTTTGTACACAACACTTCTAGTGGATCAATCTGCTGCAATGACATCATTGTGCAGCTCTCAGTAGAATCTCTTCCATTTGGTGGAGTGGGAAAGAGTGGCTATGGCGTCTACCATGGCAAGTACAGCTACAAAACTTTCAGCCATACCAAGTCCATTCTGGTGCGCAACTGTGGCTACATTGGAGAACAAATTGGCATTGCCAGGTACCCTCCTTACTCTGAGGAGAAGACGAAGCACCTTAGCTTCCTAGTCAAGAATCGCAAGATGCCCTCCTTCCCCTGGGTGCCTTACATTCTATGCATTGGAGCAGGAGTCGGACTAGCCATCGTATTCAAGGCCACTGCATCGTACTTGGGGTATGAAGGGCCAGATTGGATCTAACGTTGGGGAGTCATTTGAGGGGAGTGCCAAGATGAAGGCAACAACAGTAATATCTTTCGTCATAAGTTGTGCATATTGTGCATCGGCGTACATGAAAAACAATTTAAAATAAATTCCACTTGAGTAAGTGAGCATGCTTCACTGAAGAATTTTCTTAATAAAGTGACTTTTACTGATATCTTGATGAAGGAAGCATACAAAATTATTCATTTCATTCATTGACATTGACTTGAATTACAACCTGTGGAATTATTAGCACACATTGGTGGGATCACTTCTTGCGGAATCGAGGCCTCAATTTAGACTATCAGGAGCCAGATAGATCAGTCTGGGTCGATGTGGGGATAGATACTGGAACTGGGGGAACATTTTTAAAAAAGAAACATTGCTGCAAACGTCAGATAGTGCGTTTAAACAAGCTTAAGAAGGATTTTTAAAGACCCCAGGTAGATATAAGTGAGGACAGAATATAGCTGCTGTTGATCTTTGCGAAAATGCGAAACTGTGGACAGGCCCAAATTCGGATTGTCGTGCCTGATTGAGCCCGAACCTACTTCTATTGACCACGTAGAAGGAGTTGTTGCTGCTGTCTCTACTGGTCAGTGATCATGACTTGTACTGGGGTTGCAACGGTCGTTCGGCAGCTGCTCTGGAACGCCGTCCTGAAGGAGTCGCGATGCGCCTTTGCCGTCGTTGTGTCTCTGCGAGGCGACGAGGAACGGGATTATGCTGGACCTGGTGACGTAGACGGTCCCTTGGCGGCACAACATCTACGAGGAGTGTCTGCTTGCCCGAGCTCACTCGAAAAGAAGTCGGTGCCGTCATGATACTGAACAAACCAGCACAACTTTTAGCGAACAACTGAGTTTAGTGCCTTCCTTACGCACCTGGAATGCAGCTAAGGCTGATGTGAAAAACGTGTTTATCGACTCAGGCAACTCCGCCTTATGACTGCAGCATCACTCACTACTACGCCTTCGAGTTTATTAACCTTATCCAAGGTGTTCAACGAGTGCATGGTCAGATCCAGTGCACTGAGAGAAGTTACTGAATTTCGACTTTTTAATGCTCCTCCCTCCACAGATCTATATACGCCACATATATTGTCTCATCACATAAGGATCAGTTTTGTGCAATTACGATGTAACATGTACGGACTGCTCATGCGGCACAACTTCAGAGTCTTGCAAACGAGAGCGGCGTCCTCGTTTCTCCAGGGCCCAGTAGGGGCGGGTCCGAAATGTCTTTGCGCTTCCTGCCGCTGTCTCTGTAGAAGATGCCTGTTTCCCATGGTGTGACTGATCATACTGACCGTGGACTCACCTCTTACGCTTGACCAGCAATACTGGGAAGTCCCACAATGCTGGAGACACCGGATTATTCAGTGTTGTATCCTCCAGCCGCTGACGGATCGCCGCCATTTTAAGAGTGTCAGCTACTCGATCGAGGTCTTCTGCAGCAAAAGGCTCCGATTGGTCAAGGAAAGCCTATTAATATCAAGGATTTATCTTTAGTTACCGACAGACGCCAGTACGGTAGGATGCATTGTCAGTCAACGTAACAGAGAACTAAAGGCTTCTGTTACAAAATGCGTAGTCTCATGCAATACGTAGAATTTTAGTTCTATAGCCGTTTTCATCAAGAGTCTTATGACAGGAATTCTTTTCCAGCACTTAGATTCTTTCCATGACCTCCGCTGTCACTCCCTGAGTGAAACGTATCCTGCCAAGAAGCCAGCCGCGGCCCATCCGAGCCTATCCAGGAGACGCTTGTGAGTCCTTCCGCTCCATGACAAGTCCATGTCCAGCGCGTGCAGAGCCAACAGCGATCCACCCATGACGATGCCGAACGGCTCTGTGAAGTAGCTCTCCAGGTAGCCGACCAAACCTCCTACAGCCGCTCCAGAGAGAAGTTGCACGCCGCACGTGCAGCTGCATCCGATGTCTAGTTCTTTGTTCTCGACCTTCTTACTTTGAGTGATCTCAATAAAAACTTCCAAACGGTCCCGAAGGTACCTTGAGCGGTTGGGCGAGATAAGTATGGACTCCATGGTCAGGCGGTTGTTCTGCTTGACCTCAGCATCTTGTACAATCTTCCTGTGGCTTTCTTCTGTAGCTTGCCCTGAAGATTTGGTGTCGGACATGGCGATGTCTTTTCCTCACTGTCTCGAAGTTACTGAGCTACTGAAAGTGCGCTTTCCCAAAATATCTCACTCAGCGATTTTTATTCCAATCCAAGTGAGCTTTGAAAGGTTACAACTACTACAGGTAAAAGTCAATATAAAACGCTTGCTCTGATGTTCCACTGCATCCTCTACTCTCACGCTGCCCTCGGAGGCTCCTCAGTGTGCAATCCACATGCAACGACACTGCCTGAACTGCATTAACAACCAGTTTAAGTTCTCGCTGTTGCAGCCCCAAAGCACTGAACGATATTATAACAAAATTTGCATTTGCTGTGACAAGAGAAACTTTTTCTTATTAGTAATTGATGGCAGAATCTCGGGCCTTCCTCGCAGCGTCATAGGTGAAACTGCATCGGGTCTTACACAGCAGCTAATCTGTTCTTGCGCGGACATTTCTTCCTCATCCTGCGGAGTCTCAAGCCTCTACTGACTGCGTAGTGATGGTACGCACAAGCGGTAGTGGGTGAGTTGTCGACGCCCTCGAGTCACAGTCATGATTGCTCCTTACCTCATCATCAAAAGCAAAGGCAACCATTGCGTACAGTGACGCCGCGATCACTGCAAAGGTTTTCCTGGCCATGTTAATCCACGGAACGGAGTCCTCCGACTGAGACCCTCAGAGCAGTGTTTTTTCTCCACTTGTACTCGCTTTCCTCTACCATCATGGCCAACTGGACCATGGACTTTTTTCCTTGTTTCGAAAAACTGACTCATTTGGCCTTTTGACCAGGCGACATTGATGGACCAGGAAAAATAAAAAAAATAAGGACCAATTGTTGCTTATTGTGGCATCCCAGCCTCAACTGATTCTCTGACGGCATGGCAACTGCGCGTGTTGACCGCGTCAAAGCCACGCGCTCATGCGCCGCATGACTTGCATGAGTACTCGAAATCAGCTTAAGTGTGTGTACATAGGTTTCGGCTAAGGCAATTTGATGAAACTGGGTAAGATTTCCTATTCGCTCTTCCATTTCCCTCCGGATATTCTAACCTTTTCACTCAGAGGCTTTCTCGTTGATTGGATTCGCAGTTGTCGACTAGGAGGAACCAGGAGGAAAAAGGGTGGCCAGTCATTCGTCTCGCTTACGTCTCCAATGTACTTCCCGCGGTTGTACTCACATAATGTTACTACCGTTTTCTACTGGACTTGAAGTGCTGCACGCAGGTATTGCATAAAGAGGTCATCACAGACATATGAACTTCAGTCGCTTTTTGTTCCAGCCTCCTCGTTTTGCGAGCCGCCCGGATTGTCTGCAGACATCCTGTTCCTTCTGGCCCTGCTGGACTTGATATCTGAGAGTCGTTCATAAGCCTGCTGGATCTCCACAAACCTGGGAACAAGAGGAGCAGTTACTACTAGCACAAGACTTGGTTCAAGGTCATTTTCAGTTAGTTTTTAAGGCGTCAAGCGTAGCGAATTTCGTTGTTCAGCTATGTAACTCACTTTTCTTGAGCCTCTTCCTTCTTCTCAGGGTCTTTTTCTCGATCAGGGTGCCATTTTTTGGAGAGTTCTCGGTAACGAGCCTTAATCTCTTCCTGGCTGACGCCTTTCGAAAGGCCAAGGACCTATGAATGGGCAAACAGAGATTTCAGATTGCCAGGCTATATATCTGCACATTATGTTATTAAACACTCCATTTACCTTAAGAGCGTTCTTTTCTCCCAGGGGGTCAAGACTCTCTATGAGCTGCTGGAAAGTGGACATGAAGCCAAATTCCCTCGCGTGCTGCCAGAGAGCACCCAAGTTCTTCCAGAACTCTCTGAACGCTGGGGACTTTATGAAGTTTCGGACAGCGTCTCTGGCAGGAATCTCGTCGCCGTCCTTGGTAACAATACGGAGATTGAAGTACATATAGCTCACCCACAAGGAGGTATACAGGCCTCCTGTAAAAGGATAGAAAATATGCGAGTAAGACGTGTTTAGAAATTTTGTTCACATCGCAGCAGCTACTTTTCATGGTTCTATACATGTGCTGCATCGGCAGCATACATTATTTGCCGCATATCAAGGGACAAAGAGTCCAGGGTCTACACTTTAGGTACTTCTTTGTGGGGGTCTTCAAATCAATTGAGAAGTCTTCTCCACACTAAAAGGCCTAAGAGGTGTCCAAAAATGTTCTTAGCACTACCAGTTATCTCAAGTTGAGGAAATTTAACGCAAAACAACGTTTTGCTGACTGGGACATGCTAAGCGTTCTTACCGCAAAGAGTCAGTACCAAAAATGTTTTCCAGATTGCTGGTGGCTCTCTGACTGTCCGCCGCCACTGCTTTGCTTTCCAGTTAAAGGCGATGATCCCTGCATTGGGGAGAGTCGTTAGAACAGGTATGTAACATTCTTTTAGACGAGGAAAAACCCACCTGCAATGCACGGGACCGCGGCGTTGGTGAAGCCAAAGACCAAAAGAGGCCAGGTGCTGCAGCAGGCCACTAACGGTGGGAAGAGTGAGCCACGCTCACGGCCAATGTTACCCACGAGCCAGATACCTGATTGTAAAAGACAAAAATGTTCAACCCCACTGCATATTTCCAGCGGTATCAGTATCGTGTCCTAACCCAAGGCCGTGGCGATCGGTGACAGCAGCATGGACAGCCAAGAGAGATCAAATCCCAAGTCCTTCTGGTTGGGAACAGCCAAACTGACAACCACGCCAAGTACGTTGCCCAACACCAACTCGCCGCAACAGCGTACAAACTTGAAAAAAACAAATTTTACAGTGAAAGTGAAGTTGTCTCTTCTAATCAATCATAGTTTTACCGAAAATGGCGGCTTGTCATTCTTCCTCATCTGGTTTGTCAGCCTTTTGATGTAGTCCGGATCGTTGTTAGCATCCCTCACATACTCAGGAATGCGCCACAAGTCTCTAATCCATCCGGCGCCGAAGTAACCACCTAAAATATTCTGTTAACTAGAAGTAATTGAGCAACATGTGCAAAACTCGGTGTAGACTCACCCGGCAAGAACCACCAAACAAGAGCTTGCTTATACCGCTTGAGGTAGAAATGGTGCAGCCCGAAGCACCCTCCCACTAACCACAGCAAGTAGGTGACGCAGAGGCTCTTCGCCATGGTGTAGTTGCTTTTCCGAGCCTTACGAGGGGTGAGACCAATGCTCCCTGAGCTGTCAAAGCTGCGGCGTAGACGCACCCTCGGCTCTTCTCATACGAGCCAGAGAGTAAGGTTGAAATGAGTACCAGAAATCAGCTCCAGTGATCATCAAATTGACTTGCTGCTTTGCCCGCACGCCTTGATTCCAACTCAAACTAGGGGTGTACCACGAATCCTCGAAGGATTTGAGTCTGAGCCCAACGCGTCTCCTCGGGGAGAAGTCAGAATGGGCTCGGACATCTTATGGAAGAATTACATATGATAAGTTATGTTATCCATTTCCTTCTCCTAGCCTCCTGCTACATTACGGACGAAGGCGGAAGGCACAACTAATCCACGAGGACTAGGGTGGGGCAGGAAAGCCCTTGATCAATTTTTCATGCATTCTTTGTCAAACAAAAGGGTTGTTAAAAGAAGAACATATTTACTAATACAGTTACTTCATCAATTGCAATAATTGCTGCCGGTTGAAAGGGCTCGTGGACAAGTACATCATGTCTGGATATAATAAGCAATGAATGATCAATCCAGTCGCACAAGGAGCTCATTTGCTCTCCACGAATGCAGATTTGGTGTGGAACAGATGCTTTTTCTGAGATTTTAAATCGAAGGCGCGCGTGAACAGAGAGCTGAAAGAAAGTCTCGTTGCTCCATTTCTGTGTTCTAATGTCGCGAGAAGTTTGGATTCATGAGTCCTGGCCTGAATCCGGATTTGAATCGAGGCTTACGAGAAGTCTGAGAAGTCCTACTAATCTGAGCCACCGAAACGGGATTCGTGATACACCCTTACCTCCAACAAGACGAGTAGTTGAACTGGAGTTTCTCTTGGACGCGCTGAGAAGTTTACCTGTCACCTAACGCAACGGCTTCCGTTGTTGAGAACGGCTCTCTCAACCTCGATTCAGTCATCGCTTCTCGTGCAACGTGCACAATCTCACCAGTACATACAGTTACATCAAGAGGGAGGAAAGGTACTACGAACGTGACAGGCACAAAGGAGACACCTCAATGGCGGCGAGTGGAGACATCTGCACTTTGCAAAAGTCATGCACCCACGTACTTGATGGCAGCTACGCTGGATGGGACACTCGGAGGCGTGCATTTATGCACCGTGTCAGTAGTCCCAGAGGCTGGAGTCGTCGACCGACTCCTGCATGGCTCAAGTCGAGAGATACCACAAGTACGAGACACATATCAGGAGACGTCAGTGAAAGCGCATCTTGAAGATCGTCTGGCCACACCATGTCAAATTCCACCCGCTTTGAGTGAGGCATTTTGAGAGTAACGCTATTAAGTTTTAGATGCTCTCTAAGGATGGAACTCGCCGCAAAGTGGGAGAAAAGAAACTGACGCTCCCCACACCCGGATGACGTGAAAATGTGTGGGGAAATCCCAGCGGTCAAAAGTTCCCCTGATTTCCTTTGTGAACATAACAAATCGAAGAAGATGAGAAATTGGAATTGGACCACAGTGTAAAGAGGATTGCAGCGAGCGCCTTCAAGGAAGGAAACTGATTAAGCGTCGTCCTGCGCGTTGCAGTGTCAGCACCGCCGCTGCTGCCGCTGCCGCCGCTGCCGATGATGTTGTTGGCGGTGCTGCTGCTGGCCGTCGAACTCCAAGAAAAGGAATCCAAGTCCCCTTTGGAGTCCCATCCAAAAGTGCAGTTGGTTAATACAGTAGAAATCGGCGGTGAGCGCGCCTGCGGCCGTCCGAGTGGCTGGCCTGCCAAGCGGCTGGTGATTTCAACGGTGATACCACCAGGGAAAGGAGCGAGAGAAGGAAGGATTTTCTCCTACTGACAGATTCCTCCTTGCCACTTGTGCTCGCGTCGTCGCCGCCACTGCTATATTCAGTTACATTGGTGTCTTCAAGGTGGCAACAGCTCTGGTGGCGCTAGCTCGCTCGCTCGCTCGCTCGCTCGTCAGAGCGCTGCAACGTTGGAGTTCCACATGAATAGTGTGAATGCATCTTGAGGATGGTGTAATTTAATGGTGGAGGCTCTTTTGCTTCAACAACTTGGGTTTAGACGCTTGCTGTAACCCAAATAGAAGACGAAATGAGTTGGGCAGGATTGAAAGTGGTCGAATGGGCAAACGGTGTCACCATCTCAAAAAAGACTTGCCGCAGAAGTGGCGGCTTCATTCAGCTCAGTAGGATGAGTCGGGCGAGAATAGCTACCATATTTCTGCTGCTGTGGATGATCGACTTAGGTGAGTCATTTTCTTACTTCTACGCACGACGTGTTCTTTAATGTTTCTACCATGTGGCGCTGAGAGCAAACTGACAGAACAACGCTTTCTCAATGCCACAAAAACAGCGTTCTCTGCATTGTGCTGCACTACGTACAGTATGCTATATGTAGACCAACACAGCCAATCACACGTGACATGCAAATTCCTTCCTTGGGACTGTTGGATAGCTGTAGAACATTTCACATGTGTTGATGCCACGCAAGAACAAAAACGAGCAGAGTGAAAACAGTTGCGCCCTGTGTGGTTGTGTTTTGTGTTGTACCACCCCATGTGACGTCTCTATTGACTGTAGTGCACCACATGCATGCATGCATTGTTATATATACCCCAACAACACAGACGTACGCTATGAGTGTAAGGTGGAACAGTTAACAACATGAAGCAACCACGCAGTAGTTTCAATAAAACTCTACAGACCTCAACCTGGATATCCTCGTCAGGGCACAATACTCATAGTACAGTTCACGCTAGAGCACTTAAGCAGAAAGCAGCGTTGAAAAAGGCTTCACACCGGCGTCAAGCAATCAATATACGTTTACGTACATGTGTGGCCTACGAGCCTAAAAATATAGCGATTTTTCTTTCTTGCACCGTTCAAATTTTGCCTACAAACGAGCGCGCTGTTGTGGCTGGACGTCTTCACAATAGAAGATCAACAGTTTGCCGTACGTACGGTACCTGCGCAAGCTTCAAATCATCGTCTGCCACAACAGCCCTATGATCATTTCCAGCAGTTGTTTGTAGTGAATCTTTTTTGTCGCATGTGCGCAAAAAGAAAGGGCGCATAAATACATGTACAATGGAGCAGTGTAAGTTTTCGCCTGAAGTCCCTCTGTAGCAAAGAAAAAGTAACCCAGAGTACTCTAAAATGAAAGAAATTTGCGCACATACCGTAGGTGCTGACGTACGTACCAGTATGTTCTACTCGCACGTCCTATATCAATGTGAGAGGACACCTTAAGAGGGCAACATTTTCTCACGAAGCATCCACGTTCTCAAGCGCGCAAGCGAGCATGAAAACATCGAATTATGGCTTTCGCTTCCCTGAAGATGTCGGAAGTGCTCACGTAGGTTTGCTGTCTGCGCTCTGACTGAGCTGCACTGAAAATAGACCGTGCAGCAAGATGTTGGTTCGGTTGTTGTTTGCTTGGCTTCATCAACACTCATAACAGCATCGGCTGAAGGAGAAATAACATCCCCATCGCTGTGTCTATGACGCAGTGCGTGCAGTCAATACACACCAGGCGAACAGCGCATATTGTACTTCTGTGCACTAGGAAGTATCCGCCTGGGATCCTCCCTGGTACCATATCCGCCTGGGATGAGGAATAAGATACGACTCTTTTAAGCCGGACATGTACATTCGCATAGACGCCGCACATCGAACAAGTGATCTCTTCGTTTTGTGTCTGGAGAGGAAGAAGGAGTGGCAATTTTCAAGGGAGGGGTTCTAGGAAGGAGGGGGGATTGGACTTGGCTCACAACTCCGTACTTACCTACTTATCCCGATGCGCCGACGACGGATGGAACTAATATCCCACTTGTGCGTGCCTCATGCATGGAATGAACGAGTACATACACAGTATGTGTTGCTCAGGCGCGGGACAACGACGACGCCGTGGGAGCGGTCGTCTGTGAATTTGGTAGGCGGTTGCGACTTCAGAGAACTTCTTCGCAACGATTTTCTCGACTATTTGTTTTTTCCCCTCCTTCAGATCTGAAATTGAGGACACAGAAACTACCACAAAACCTTCACGAGTTCTCGTCTAACTCCTGTTCCACTTTGCGGGAATTTCGAACATTTATAGGAAATTTCCAACAAAATGCACGAATAATAATGTCGAATTATGCCGGAATCCTGAGACGAAGTGATCATGCGACAATTTTTTTTCTGTATCAAGCTCGCTACAAGTCTCGCTGGAACGATTTTTCCTCTCCCGCATCACATAAGTTACTTTCCCTTAAGTGCTTTCAGATAAGACTTTGGAAAGCACCGAGTGTCAAGGGGGCCGTTAGGTACGGAAGGCCTCAACTTTGCCAGAACAAGAAACATCATTTTAGGCTCCGAAGTGCAGGATCAAAAAGGATATTTTGGATTAAACTTATTTGAATATTGTTTCCGCTTCCGAAGTTTTACTTCATTCTTCTCGTCGTCTCATGGAGTAAAGGTTTTCATGCTTTGCTTCATCTTGATCGACATTGCTCGTGGCAGTTCAAATGTGGCTGGGAGGACTTGTGCGAGCTTCAGAGGTCTGATGTAGACCCAAGGTTGGCCACATTTGCGAGATTCAATACACAATGTCCAGCCTGGACAGGCACTGATGTGTGTACATCTCGTTGGCCTCGATGCGTTTTGGAGGAGGGCGCTTCTATTCACATTTCAAGTAAGCAGGCACTGGACGCAGGTATCACGTCAGCCCACATATTTGTACGCATACATCGCGTTCCTGGCACTAGTGCTCCCCCCTCGCCCAACCTGCAATCAGCGTCCTGCAATTATTACTTCTGAGGCGTCAAACTTTCAGTCACTGGCTAATTACTGGCTTTTTTTCCACTTCGTTAATAAGAGCGCAGCTGCGGCGCACGCATATGCACATATGAATAAGCACGTGTGTGCGATCGCGAGTCATTTCTCTTTGAAATTTCCCCCTACTTTTTTGCCCTCCCTTGCTATGTGTCTTCGTGGAAAATTGCCCGTTGGCTGTCGTCATTGTTCTTTGTATGTTTGTGCTCCTGCTTCCGTGCGCTCGTGTGAGCGTGAGCAAATTTTTCGTACCTGTTGCAGAACAGTCCATGGACACGTAAGGAGGTGCAGATGCAAGCAGGAGTGGCAGGAAGGTGCTTGTGATATCACCTACGAGCGCGTCTCGAACTGACTGACCACATATGACTTAACTGGTGGAAAGTGATAATTCTTGTCTTTGCATCATCTGCTGCAGCTAAAATAGAATTTAGTACACTATGCACACAATGCCAATGGCACCATCAGCTGCTTGGGACGGCTTTCACCGCGGCCAAATTGCTATTACCTAATCCCCTTTGGTTCACTGGACACTGCTGAGTGATTTACAAGCACTATTTTTGAAAGGACTCGAATGGAAATTACTCCATTTTGCACCTGATTTCGTTGTGAATATGTGTGCAACGTTAAGTTACGGACGTGCTAAGTGAGCCTGGTGCAGGCAGGCTGTAATAACAGAGAGTACCATAGTTAAGAGCAGATTCTATCGGGGGATTTCGCTGAGAAAAAAGATTAATGTCACTGGATCAGCACAGAAAAACATGTTTATGTGCAATCACGCAAAAGCTGAGAGCAAGAAGACGAGTAAGAACGTCTACCTGTTGATGGTCTTGTCAATCATTCCTTGCTGTCTGGTCTTATTCTGGAGAGAACTAAGGAGAATGCGGGACTTCTAGAAACTTGCTCATTTTCTTCCCCACCGTTCCAAAAAATTTTGGCTCCGGCAGTTTCAAAGGATTGCGGCCGGAGACGTCGGCGGGCTGTGGTTATTCATTGGCAGAGGGAAAGACCGGTGGGCGGAGGGGGCGTGAGTGTTCTTTCAGTTTGTCTCGGTTGCCTTGGGGCGGAATTCGTTGATGTTGTTGACAGCGGCTGAGTCGTGACCCATTCTCATCGGTGGTGCTCGATGGCCAGGAGTAGGACTGGCGCCTCCGCCGCATGGTCGTTCTGAATGCTAATGCAAACCTGTACCAGAGAAGATTGCTCCTAATGTGCCAGGGAGAAGAAATCTCAATTGCACAGATCCTGCCGAGACGTCTGGAGCTGACGACGAACTGCAGGGTGTTGGCAGCGTCATGCCGGCAGTTGAACTTGTGCCTTGACTATTGAATAACCCTTGTCTGTTGGTAGAGTATAGAGTCTTATAAGGACTGTGCTGGTGCATCTGCGCAGTACTGTAGAACGCCTGCGGCGCGCGTAGGAACTTTGCACCATGTATTGGTACATTATATCGACCGGATTTCACACATTATATGCTTACCTAACTTGGCAAGGTCGTGCAGGAGGTCTGAGAAGAATCTGAACTACGTGCCAACCTTTCGGAACAAGCGTACGTACTTGCGTAGCATTGCAGGGTTGCCTTTTGTAATCGGTAGCACTGCAGCGAGATACCGCGCTTGCAGCTCGCAGCTGAACGGCCAAAATTTGGTGAGTTTTATTAAAAAAAAAGTTTCTACATATCTATGTTACCTTTGAAAACGAACTTTTCAAAGAAAAACCACCCTGTAGCGGCCATGCGCCAAAGAGTCTCGTTATTCTCTAGTGCTCGATTATAAATGACAATCCTGCATTGACGCAGGATGTTATTTCACTCGAAAACTATCTCCACTCTGAAAAGTGAGTGTGCAAAGAAGAGCAAATTCTGCTTCCACGAAAGAGTTTTTCTGTTGCCAATCAGACGAAAGAAAACCACTCCTGGACGACCACCATAAACAGAATCTGGGAATCAATCACAGTCGACCTTAGAAAGAAAATTGGTCGGTGTTTTTCTACCTGAACAGTGTCGGTGGCGTCATTGAAGAGAGGAGAAAGCTGAGGAAAATGTCGCCTCCAACCAACGACAAAACTGTTCTGCAGTGGAAGGAGGAAGTGGAGGTCCATGAAATCGCCATCCTTTCAACCACCAAGCTGATCGCCGAGGTTCCACAGACTAGCAGAAACGCGTCATTGAGAAGAACGTTTCAGATTTTTTGCCAAGCGTAGCATTAGGTGTGAACTTTACAAAATGCCAAGATTATCCTGCGAGGACGCTTCATGATGTTTTCATGGGTTTGACTGGCGGCTCTTTTTGGATGTCTTTTCCTAGAGTGCTGATACGTGCGTATGATCACTATTGCAGCGATTTTGGCTCAGAATGTACGCATTCATCAGTGATGGGCGACGTCCTTACGCATTGCATGTTCTTGTCTGTTTTGCAAACGTGCAGTGCAGCTTGCAGTACTGACGCACGTTTGTGCGTACGCAGATGGAACATAAAGTGGATTTATTTAACTGTAACTATGATATTGTTTCAGCTCTCAGCGACTGCGGCTTCCCCGGCGCACCTGCCCATAGTAGCGTGGAGTTCAGTACGGGGTCTGATGTGCGCGCCGGCACCGTGGCCAGGTACAGTTGTGACCGGGGGTTCGAGTTGCTGGGGCCGGCGAGGAGGATCTGCGGAAGGAACGGGACGTGGACCCCGCAGGGAATTCCATTCTGTGGTAAGGAGGAAGTAGAGAAGTACAGATGTTTCTCTCAACTGGCGAGATTTCCCCTCCCAACAGATGCTGCTGACGTGAGGAAAGACAGACAGTGCTAGAAAGTATGAGTGGTATTTTGAATTTTGACGCAACTTGTGAGACCGAACGAGAGGAGTTCCCTCTCAAATGGGCGTGTGCGTGTGTTTGGTACACTTAGGGAGGGGGAGGGAGGACCTGATAGTGCCATTGAGCCCGATTGCATCTTTCGGGTTTTTTTTTGTCTTACGATGGTTCAATAGCAGCCGGCATCTCAGTTCCTGTCGGTCCGCCCCTGTTCTCCCTCGTCTTGGACTGATGTGAACCATCACTTTCTCCCTCCACCAGCTCTGCTCTGGTCTTCTTCCACTACTTCTTCTATCCTCCAGCCTATCAGCTTCTTCTCATGCCACTCTAATTGTGTCTCGCAATTCTCTGTGTTCGTGAACCGCCAAAAGGGAAATCCTTACACGCTTCCTATTACTGACAAGAGAACAGCTTCGCTTACGTCATATGGTATCGTTTTTAATCTTTACAGTGTGTCTAACATGTTATTTTACTTATTTAGTAGTCCCATGCACCACTAAATTTATCGCCATGTGCATGTTGCGGCGGTCAACCGTAAGGAATGCAAGACGTAAGAAGTAAAAAGAAAAGATAAGTAAAACAATATAACACATATTTCATTCATACGTATACGAGATCATTCATCTTGTTCCTCGCTCAACGACTGAGTGGCAGTGCATTCGCACGTACTCGCGTACGTAGATGCGTATGAACAGCGTCTTCGCCTTCCAACGGGCGTCCAAGAGCTTCTTCCACTTACGTCCCGTTATCGTCCGCTAGCCATGGAGCGCACACGCACCCGTGTGCCCACATTGTCCAGGCAACTGTTTTCTGTCACGACGGCTTCTTTTTCTCTTATTCCGTCGACGTGCACGGGTTTAGTATAATTCTGGGTCGCCACACATGATAATTCTTATGTGTGTCACTGTGTACTTTTCCCACTCCAAGCCAGAGGCTGGGCAAGACAAGGTCTCATCATGGGACGTGGCGCAATTAACCTCGATCTTTCTTAAGAGCACCCGACATTGAGAGAAGAAATTGCAATTTTTCAAAGGGTCCGGATACTTGGACTCAACATTGCATAGGCACGAAGTGGCCCACAACAATGCGATGTGGTAATTTTTTAGGAGAAAAAAGCCTGAGCATGAACCTTGAGGGTGATGGAGGCATCCGGCCAATGCATGCATACTAACCACAAAATACATATTACGGCCAAGTCTACTGTAGCACATACTCGTACAAGAGAGTCTCTCAATGGTCAATGGCTCCATGTCCTAGACCATGTGGCAATGGCCAGGAAGGAAATCGAGGTCGCAATCGAGAACCATTCAACAAGAGGCCCTTATTCAAGATTCTTTCCATCCTAGAGTGAGCACCTAAGAAATTTATTCACGGTCTCTTTGCGTCTTTTCCAGAAAAGGTTCCTACGTCAGAACTTTCGCTAACCTGAAATAAGTATGAAGTAGATGAAACGAACGCGGTTTAAAGGATTAAATGATCAATTGATGAAGGGTGAAAGTAAGAAGAGAGAAGTTGCTGCCAAAATGACTGCGTGAACAAAAACTGCACATGTTTTAGGGAATGGTCAAGACGCGAGTGGATTGTGTGACTGACTTTACTATATGTAGCAAAGAGCTGAATAGCCGGGATCTCTTGACCACGCCATGCAATTCTATGTACCACTTGATGGCGTTAAGTCGTGCTCGCTCTCCTGGTCGTGAGGATGCAATCTTTAGGGACCAGGTAAGGGAAAGATTAGAAAATCTTAATGCCTGAGGGAAAAAAGTGCACGTAAGGTGATAAAAGAAAATTCGCGAAAGTCGCAAAAAATGAAGTGGAATTTCAAAATGTAAGCAGATGTGCTTACGTGTCCGGTTTGTTTTTTACTTCTTTTTTGTTGCTAAATAGTCGAGGTCTCTGGCCCACCGTTCCGCCGGTCGTCTTAAGTTTTCAGAGCGTGTCTTTTCGTCCCCTCCCTTCCTCTTTGAAAACCCACCAAGTGTGGCAATTCGCGAACTTGGAGCAAGACAAGGAGCTGGCGGGCGACATTTGACAGAGCATAACTACAGACTGACTGAATACATGGAGCCGTTGTTGCACGTCACGGGACCGTGGGCTCTGCAACTTGCGCGTCCGACGAAGGACGCCGGAGGTGATGGTGAAGTATTGTTTGCACACTTGCACCTCGGACACTTGGAGCACGCCAGACCAGCCGTTTCGTTGGTGCGCTCTAGCGCCGATACTGTGATTGTACTGGCTGCAGTAGTCAACATCCAGTTCAGCGCCGCGGCAAATTACGACCGCCGTCGACAGGAACGCTTGTACTCAATTTATTCCAGTTTTCCTCTTCTTTTTGTTCCACCAAATTAAAGTTTCTCCTCCTGTCGTTGTCGCCGTTGATCGCAGTCTCGCTCCACAGTATGCATGTTGCGTACACACGTGTAAGTACGTATACTGACGGACGAGTACATAGCCGACGTACGTAGTAGGTGCATTGTTCCACTGGCTGCCTGTCGTAGGCTGAGCGACTTCTTCATGTCGTTGACTCGTGCGCACGCATTTTACAAGCTGTACGAATAAACATGAAGATGTAACTTATACGCATTGGTTTTATGGTGTTGAGGGTAAGAAAAAAAAACACCTGAGTCGTCTTTACTCTACTAAAAGTACTCTTTTTGGTTGGCGAGCTAAAGCTCTAATTCGAAAATTGACACCACACGTATGGTTGAATGATTACTCGCGTCTGTGCGACGGCTGCAGCATTTGTCTGTTTGTGCGATGATTCGACTCATGCAAAAGTTTCTCTTATTCTTCTCCTTTACACTCACGTATATCGCGTCAGTTGTTAAACAGATAGATTCCATTTTCTCTTTCTTGTTCAGTTCTGAACGTTGCCGCGGGCAAGGCTCCTATGCAGAGCTCCGTAGCCGACGGCTGCATCCCTCAGAAGGCCGTGGACGGCTCCACCTCCACCTTCTTCGACAAAGACACTTGCTCCCTCACCGACGTCGAGAGAAGCCCCTGGTGGTACGTCAACCTCCTCGAACCGTACATGGTGCAACTCGTCAGGATAGACTTTGGGCAGTCGTGCTGTGGTGAGTAACCTCGAACGCACCGGAGCTGTATGATAGAGAAGACATTGTCCAACATAGTAAGTCTTACAGTAGCAATTGGCCTACTTGAAGTTGCGCAACTCACGCAATTGAACGGGGGTGAACTCCTAAATGCTCGTACGTTGAAGTAAGTGTGTACTTGCACATAAAAGCTGGCTAGGGTAGGTACCTCTCATCTGACTAAAATCACGAATTCGCTCTTGCATAACATTGATGCACTTAAGAGCAATGACACCTGCAGACATGCTACTTACTTGTAACAGCAGGCTCTCTTCGTGACCAAGCTGCCCCTAGTACATACTGATGGAGCAAATAAAGCGCTTAAGAAATTCAACTGCTTTTTGTTCAATTAAAGCAGAACGCATGACAATCATTTCGTAAGGCAACGCCACACAATAATGCGGGGTCATTCAGATAAAGCTGGATGTAAGTAGTCTTCTGTTCGTCCCTAAGGCTTGTGGGATGTCCTCTTGGCCACCATCCTGGTGCTGTTGCACATGTCATACGTCGTGGAGTAAGGATACCGGAGGATCCTGCCAGTGACTACACTGCTATGTCCAGCATGGACCATTTTGACTGTCACTAATCATTTGATATGCTCTACATTCTTTACATTGGCATCTGATTTTTGCAGTGATTCCTTGGCACCTCCCATTTATGTCCATTTTTTTCTCTCCTTATTCCCGCTATTTATCTGGGGAAAGTTAAAAAATCCAGCTTATCTCCATGACCCTGTACTTGCAATATAATTATACCCAAGTGCATCTGGTGCACAAGACAAAAAAATTACCTGCCTTATACGTTTCACGACAGAGCGACATTGCATGAAGATTTATGGGGTGGAAGACGTGTTCAATGGGGCTCATCAGAGAAGAGCGTGAAATGTTTACTTCTTTTTATATATAGCTAAGGGCCGCTCTGCCACAATCGTGGTCCGGGTTGGCAACAACCGTCCCGATCTGGGCGTCAATCCAGTGTGTAATCGCTTCACGGGCAGCCTAGAGGAAGGGAGGCCATTGTTTCTACCGTGCAATCCACCCATGCCTGGAGCATTTGTGTCCGTGCATTTTGAGAGTAAGTCCATCGTCATATTTTCGACTTGACCACTACTCCTTCAAGAGCATGGAAAAAGTGTGGTCTCATAGAAATTTCCAATGAAATCGTATCAGCATCGCATTAATGTCACTCGACAAAATCTTTATCTCGAAAGGTCCGCCTGGTGTGTCTTTATCGATATGTGAGGCTTTTGTGTACACCGATCAGGCATTACCGATAGAGCGGTGCCCAACGTTCAGAGATCAGCCCCCTGGGAGCACAGCCACGTACAATGGAAAGTGCTACATCTTTTATAATCAGCAGCCGGCAAACTTTCAGGTAAGTTTCCCACATTTGTGACACTTTCTCTGTTGTGACTAATGAGAATGGTCCGATGCACCGCAGGGAGCCCTTAACTTTTGCGAGTCTCGCGGAGGCAGTCTGGTGGATGAGTCGAACCCGGCGTTGCAGGGGTTCCTCTCCTGGGAGCTATGGCGGCGGCACAAGGTACAAAAAAAGAGCGCAGGGACCACACGAAAGTTGTCACTATCACGCATGATTTATTTGCAGGGTGACGCCAATGGTCAGTACTGGCTTGGGGCCATCCGTGACCGCTCAGATCCCAAGAACTGGAAGTGGATCAATGGCAAGCCCGTGTCTGTCTCATTCTGGAATCTTCCAGGGGGCAACGATAACTGCGCCAGATTCGATGGGACGAAAGGATGGCTGTGGTCAGACACCAACTGCGGACTCAAGCTCAATTTCATCTGCCAGCATCGTAAGAGGGTGCGGCAAGAGTGCGACGACACACTAATCAATCACATGCACACATGTAGGTCCGACAACTTGCGGAAAGCCTGAGCAGCCCCCCAATTCTACATTGGTTGCCAAGAACTTCGAAGTTGGATCACGAATCGAGTACCAATGCAATGAGGGACACCTTCTGGTTGGACCTTCCAAGCGGAGCTGCCTGCCGACCGGCTTCTACTCAGAATTCCCTCCTGTCTGCAGATGTGAGCCTTGCCACCAGTCTCCTGCTTATAACTGATAGCAGTATGATTGTAAATACTAATATTGCACTCAACAGTTCTTGAATGCGGTCCTCCCGCCGAGATTTCTCACGCCAGCCTGGAGCTCTTGAACGGGACCCGACAATTCGGATCTCTGCTTCGATACCATTGCTCCAAGGGCTACGTGATGGTGGGACGCGCGGAGCTCATGTGCGACGTCGACGAGCGTTGGGACGGCCCGCCGCCGAGATGCGAACCAGTCTATTGCCAGGAGCCACCTCAGATTAGGCACGGCGGATATTCGCTGTCCACAAACAGCACAAGGTATGGTTGATGAGAGCGGGGGTGAGATCATTTAGCGAGCTTGTTTGTTAACCATTACTTACCAATTAGAGTGGACTCCGCAGGGGTCATCATCATCATAGCAGGAATCATTCATCAAGAGAGAGATTGTGAACGAGCAGCTACTCTTTCTATTTAGGTTCGGTACGGTAGCCGCATATTACTGCACGTCGTCCCGCCATCGCCTGGCGGGCAACCCCAAGTTGCGTTGCTTGGCAGATGGCAGCTGGGACGCCGATCCACCAATGTGCAGGATCTCAGCCTCCAAGACTACGCCAGACGAGGAAGACGAGCAAGGCGGAGAGGAGATCAAACGACCAAAGTTGAAGTCGAGACCCGGATTTCCCCGGATCAGACCTGTGGTACAGGCTAGGGACCCGTTGGGTGAGATTGAGGAAATGACTCTACACACTATGAAGTACCGGTCCACGATACCGATTGTGTCTGCTACTGACGAGCAAATGTGAGGGCAAGATTTCTTTCTTAACCCTTTTTGTCGGCGAGGAACACTTGAAAGGTACAAAATGTACAAACTGTATGGCAATGAAGTTCCTTTGGCATATGCCAGGTAAAATTAAAAAGCGTCCTTGTTACGTGCCATAAACTTTACTTCATTTGGAATACAGTATGCGCACACAGAGACCAAATAGAGGACTCGCAATAATTCTCCCCTTACGAGTCAATTTAGAGCTGTGACCTTTGGCCTACGCCCCCATTTCAACTTCCAGACCACAGTGGTCGTATATTTAAATGCTCATGAGTCATGGACACCGTGTGCTTGCTACCCTACGGTCATAAGTATGACGTCAAGTGGACACGACATACATAGCATTCATTCCTTTAGACTACTCGCGCCCTCCATTCCGTTCCACCGACGACGGTTTTTCGGCACGTCCTCCGCTAGCGCCTGTGGACAACGAAATCCCTGACTCTGCCAACGTCCAGTCTAATCCTAGACAGGGCGCAAACGTCCCCACCAAGGTTGAGAACGAGAGAGAGGAGACGAGACAAGCGCAGCTTAATTTGGGTGAGTCTCCTGAGACATCTGGTTAGATTTCTTAACGTCTAATCCATCCCAATCCTTGTAGGGGGCATTATCGCGCTGGGCGTGTTTGGCGGCTTCGTCTTCCTCGCCGCCATCATCACCACCATAGTCATTCTCATCAGGAGGTAAAGGACAATTTTGGTTGCCTGTGACGTTACCGGTCAATTGACTTCACCTACGTAGTACTCGTAGACAATTTTAGTTCGTAGTGTTAACTTAGGTTAGGTAGTGCAGAGCTATAGCGTAGCGTAAAACAAATGTACAACTAAGCAACTTACACAGCCTACGCGTGTCGTTTGGTACATGTGTATGACGACACAAACGTACTTTTACAACACGTGGAACATTTATAGTCAGGATTCAACAATACTTGTCCAATTTTACAGTATACTACATAACACGTGTACATATAGCCTTTTATGCCTACATTAATTTCATCGGTGATTGGCTTACAAACCTTTCTGTGCTACTCTGTCGCTTGTTCTCCTTGTAGTAATAACTTACATAAGAGTATAGTGCAATTGTGGGCTTCAAAGTTAAACGCATTACTTCTCGGGCAGTCGTGGAAAGACTTCTTGCTGACCCATAACATGTTTGGACCGTGTGTATTTCGCGCTGCATGGGACTATGACTGTTACGTTGTACAGTAGTTGCCACCTATTTTCATCGTTGTCGTTCTATACCAAGCTCGCACTAGGAAGCAAACAGGAAAGACAAGAGCAGGAGCATCCAGGCACAGGCTCTCAGCAGCAGCAACATTTTCTCCACTTTATCTCGACTGCTGTTTAATACGTAAGTCAGAGTTAACGAAACTTTCCTCGAGTGTAAATATTAACAATCTGCTTCTCTCAGTCCATCTCCCTAACGTGTTGCTGCACTTTTCATCCTTTCTCTCTCAGAGCACTGTGTGGACGTACTGCATATTACTATGAGATCGCACCTATGCATAGGCATATAATACGTACTGTACATAATACCTAATGCTTGGCCTCCTCATACTGCTTGCTACGTAGCGCCTTCCACTCGTTCGTTACAGCCGCCGAGATCTGAACCCTCTCCCTCGCTTCACCTCATCTTCTCCCTCTTCCACTCCTCTGACCCAACAGCAGACCCAACCTTCCAAGTGGTACACCCTGTTGGCTCTCCCAGATCAACCCACCCTGGTCCGACGGGATCTGGCCGGACTCAGGCCGGATTCGTACTATCGCCAGCACCCGCCGCCGCCGTCACAACCTTATGCCGGTGCTGGCGTCTTCTCCGTAAATTCGACGGCGTCGTCCTCGTCCAACGGCGAGATGATGCGCGAAACGCGACTTGCCGATGACGACTTTCTCGCCGCACTTCTCAAAGACGGCGGGAGCGGGGGCGGGCGTGGACGTCGACATTGACAACTCAGCTGCTGTTGCAACTCCTCACCGACGCGCTTTTAACACGTGTATATAGAATATACATAAAACAACCCCCAGCTTCTTTGCTGCTCTCCAAACACTTCTGGGGGGGAAAGCTACTAGTCCTTTCTTCGCTACTGATGATGGATGATGACACTGATGGAATTGTGAAACGACGTCTTTCAGAGGTACTTATTAAAACTTGATGGCACTAACAGCACGTTGGGGACTGCGGGTTGGGCACTCTTCGTACAAAGTGCACATCCACAAAAAAAGAGGTGGGGCCTCCTTGTACAAAAGGCGGGAACAGCACTTAAATGAGCATGTACATAGGCTACACAAAGGCCCCGCGAAAAGCAGTAACACACGCACACACACACACACACGCTGACGCGCACACACACACACACACACACACTACAGAACGCTTTTATCTGCCCTCAAAGAAAGTGGAAGTGACGTACCGGGTGTCCCTTGAGTCTGAGGGCACTTCTTCGGGGAACCCCAACGCTGAAGGCGTCCACAGATTGGCGGGACACCCGTTATGCATGAGCACACATGTTAAGACGTACGTGAGTACAATAGCAATAGCGTACTACGTATAGCTTCACGGCTTTGAAGTTGACGGTAGGTACAATGTTGGCTTGAGGGCTGATGACAAGCTATCACTGAATGAATAGTTCATGCTGCCACAAACACTAAGTAGCAGTAAGTAGGTAAAGTCATCCTCACAAGTAGTAGAGATGTTTAAATATAAAGGTATGTTGCGTGAACCAATGAAAATTCTCAATCTGCGATCCCTGGTTGACCAACTCCTTTACCCTACCTGTGCCTCCATCAAGCATTCTAAGCACATGCAATACCTTTCATCCTGCCAAAAGAAGAGAAGAAGACTTCATCAGTCATAGTAGTGACTTGTTTACCCAAAAGTCCACTTTCTCACTACGTAAATTACGACTTAGAGACTCTTTCCTTCGTTTCCGTTATTTTAGATTGGGTCTGATCCACTAGTCACGATAGCAAAATCAACGGCCCCCCACGTCTGAGACTGAACAACTTCTGACTGCTCACGTAACGTGTGCACGTACGTACCACACAAACGTCTATGCTGTGTATCCGCGCTAGTGAGGGATGCGCAATGTGAATGTTGCATAGAAAAAGTCGTTATTGCTTCCCCTGCATCGTTGCATCTGCTGTCATCGGTCCAGTCTTAATGGAGTGGAGCTTCATTGGCAGGCCCATCGCTCATGATGCACCGCGCTATGCATACGAATGTCCCATCTGTAGCTGCTTCCTTTACGACAATAACCTCAATCCTCTTGTAGCCTCTCTGCTTTTACTTGTAGGCAGACAGCTGTCTGCAATCTCAAGCATAACTATCTGATACTCACCGTTCCACTTCTTGTAGATTGGAGTGTCGTAATAGTCGCTCTATCGCTCTATCGCTCTATCCTGCTCTGTTCCTTGTTTTCCTGCCATAAAAGTTTTCCACCGACCCGCCGCGGTCTTGTTTCTGTTAGCCATCCACGTCGTTCCAGGATCCAGAACCGCTTTGGCGGACGTCGATTGCGCGGTTCTTCCAGCTCGTCCTCAACTGGTCGCAGCCGCCGCGGCGGCTGTCCCGATCGCGGCACCAGTCTCAGTTCTTTAACTAGCGACCGACTGGAGCCCAAGTCTTACCAGCACGCGTGGGACTCTCTTCAGCCGGCCTCTCCCTACCATTCCTCCTCACCCTTCTCCTCCACCAACGCTAGGGATCGCCAGCACCGCCAGCATCAGGTCTTTGACATGTTGTCTTCTTCCTCCCTGTCTTCCTCGGCCGCCCGTAGGAAAGAGCACATGAACGGCGTATCTGCTGCCGCTGCCGCCGCTGCTGCCGCCTCCGCTTCCTTTAGAGCCCGCCTCGAGCCGCATGAGGGCGACCGCGATGCCTCTGAGATGGTGGTAAGCTCGTATGCCAAGCCCGAGAAGCAACAGCAACCACGACACCACCACCACCATCACCACCACAGACACAAGCATCGTCGGGCTAACGGCGAGCAACAGGAGGAGCAGAGGCACCACCATTGATAAAACAGACTTCAAGGCCAAAACATATTAAAGGGATATCGCAAAAGCTTGTGATGTGTGCATGTGCAACGTAGCCATTTCCGTTCGTAATTGAAAGATGAAACTGTACGTAAAGTTTGCGCTCTCCTGGAGATCCTTGCTGTAAAATACGTCTGCACATACGGTATGTGTACGTAAACCAATATGTACAATTTGTACGTGCCTCATTCGGATATCCGCTCACGAAATAAAACAGGTAATGTTGACCGTTATGGTTCTCGGTACTCCTGTCCTTTCATCGCTGATAGTGGTTATGTACCGGGTGCGTCATGTTTCGTTTCGCAGCACTTTGATCAAGAATGTACTAAACCGACTGAAACACCCTTCAGCTCACTTATCCCTCTAACCCTTCGCCACAATCTATGCTGAGCACAATGATCTTACTTAAGTCTTGCTGCAACAATTTGACAAGCGTGGAGAGACATAAGTCTGGAAACATATTGATGCTTAACGTTTAGGAGTCCATTGCTACAAAGTTGCTTAATTTATGAAAACATTCCAGCTATAATGACAGTGAGGAGGTATGTTCTCTTTCACTTCAGCCTACCAATTATTACTCATGTTTCATATTTTGGTACCATATCAGCTTCTGAATCTTTGTAGCCCTGAACTTGACAATGTCATTCACTTTGACCAACTTTGTGCCGTCGGTACTGAGACAATGTAAGGCCATGATCAAGGCTCGAGGGGGGCAAGCAAAGTATCAGTTCATGTCGGAAGGCTTTTGAACTTAAAGTTACAATTTTCAGCCACTTAAACGAACTTTCCTTCTATCCAACACAAACTGGAAGAGTCAAAGCCAAACATCTCAGAGTTACCGTCAAGTAGGACTCTAGGGAGCGTATTTTGTTCGTGCTTTGTCCGGAACATATGTCATAAGAAAGGAGAAAACGATTACAGTTTATGTTTATGATATTAGAGTGCAAACAAAATTTCTCATTAGCGATCTCTTTCTTAAGAACCTTCAGCTCACACCGTGTTTCCAGACTTGCGTCTCTGCCTGTACATCTTAGTCAAGTCAGATAACGCGTCCTGCAGTAAATTGCACATCCTCGCACACAATTTTAGCCAATCTTCACCACATAAAAGTTAAGGAGGACTTCCGCAGCTTTCCGCAGGCATAGTGAGATCCAATAGGAGCAATGGGTGAGAAGTTACGTCCGAAAAATATAGTTCTGGATAGGCTTAGATCTTTTTGGTCTTTCACCATAGATGACGAAGGAACTACTCTGAACAACGAGGGTCTCATTTTGGCGTAAGGCTCCAGTCGACTCATGTATGAGTACCAATGCTCGGCCACATACGTACGTGCGCCAATCCATGTACAATTCTATGTTCCTCATCTGCCGGTGATTTCAAAGCCGTGTTCGCGGTGTGCTTTTAAGTAGCATACTCATGCCACTCAAAAACACACTGCGAACACGTGGTAGAATACAACACTTGGACGCCGTTCATGAAAAACTTGTAAAAGAAAGTAAAGATTAAACTATCTCGTCCACTTACGTATATCCAGTGCCCTCGGTGTCTACTTCACATCAAGCTTGGTACCAGCGTACTGGGTGACCCACACAGGAACGTCCGAATTTCCAACAGCATTTTAGTTACCCTCTGATGTCACTCTCATTAAACGGCCAAATCAGCTCAAAGAGCATGAATAACTTTGAAAAGGAGCCTGTTATGCGTTTGACAGTTAATAATTTGGGCATGCCATCATAAGTTTGCTCAGCTCAATCCGAATTCCTCCAAGTTGAGCTGCGACAGCACGTACAAATGAAGTTGGACGTGCGGTTGTGTCACCTCGTACAGCATTTTACACAGCTGCCAAGTTTCAGCAGAGTACTCATAAAGAATTAAGGCACTTTGTCTCCTCTTGAAATACGGCTTAAGTGAAGTGCTTGCTCCCACTGGAGGATGCAATGTGCGGTATGCATGTAACGGTACCACGTGCACATTACACGCGGCACCTGGACACTTGAACGTATGCGTGCACTTTCAACGGCACTGCAAAAGCTACACCAGTGACGCCACTGCACACCAGTACTGCTGGCATAACAGAATTTATTATTTTAAGGAACCCTGTCAACAATAGTATACGTCGATAAACATGTACGAATGAGAGCTGTAAAGGTCGCGAGTTGGGTTGGATACTTTTTCCTATCTGCATGTAGGTCTTTCAAAGTGTGTGACAAAACTCCCCACTACAACCCGTGGATCTCAGCGATTTTTCTTCTTCTTTTCAATAAGTGTTCAATAAATTTTCAATTCAATGGATGGCTGTTCCAGGAAAAATCACATTTGGGTGCTTTCTGTTGTCCTCCTGACACTGAAATAGCTGCTTCAGGCCGAACGAGGCCTCCAATGACACATTTGCAAGTCACTCCCTAGAGCATTGGCTCTGGGGGAAGGCGACGCATAAAGTAAACACGGAAAGTGGCACTTCTGAAATGATCAAGTTTTCTGTGGGCAGGGAGAGGAGACACTAGAATCACTCACCGTATTCTTGAGGCTTCTTAACTCTGGGACTCATGAATCTAAAAGGTCGCGCATCCCTGCCCTACACTGGTAGACGAAATCGATGCACATCTTTGAGGTCACCTGGGGCCAAAATTGAGGTCATACAAATATACGCTATCCTTCTTCTTCCCTCCATCACCAGGGTCTGGGGTGCGGAGGTTGGCACAGTTCAGTTCATTTAGAAGTTTCCCGCCGCTCAAAGTATTACACAGTGACAATAATTTCAAGGGAAGCAAAATGGAAAAGTGCTCGTCTTCGTTCTGAATAATTACACTGCCAGTCTAGCTCCATGGACCTTCTGTCTCCACCTAATATTTGAGCTCAAAATTCCAAGTTTTAGGTACCTACCTTTTGCATCAATTGTCCAACTCCATTTACTTATGCAGCTCTGCAGTGTCTGACTGATCTCAAATGTGGAGCAAGTCTTTCTATGCATGTCTTCTGTTCATGCTAATGATTTGAGCCCAATCAGACATACTTTTACAACCGCTTTTTAGGCTTGTTATCAAAATGAGACACTTGCACACTGTCATTTTTCATTTCATGCACATGATTGTTGACCTATGCTTTGCATTGACATCATGTCTGAGTGACCCTAGCCCAATGTCAATCACAGTGAGAGTCACACACTATAACTCAATGTGTGTGCCCAGATGTCGCTGATTTAAGTACCTCGCTATCAAACTGAGACGCAGTGTAATTGCATGGAACATCTGGTAACCAGGGCGCAGTTGTGCAGAGCTCAAAGTCAAAGTCCTCCTTTAAAGTTCAAATGATATCTATCTTCCCGCTCACATTACATTTTCAGCAATGCCGGGTTCCCCTTACGTATCTGAATATTTTATGACTGCAAGCTCTTGAATTAATGCTTACTGGAGATACCAGCTTCCTCCTCCCCCTTGTGGGTTAATCTACGTACTCTCCTTACTCAGTCTAGAGAAATTTATTGACTACTTAACGTTATGTTTCCTAAATTTGTGGCCCCCACCGGGGTCATCCTAAGGAGCAGCCCTGAAGGACACTACCTGCCTTTCGACTATCCGAAAGAGGATCTCTGACACCCTGACTCTGGATTAGTCCGACAATCGTGGGAACTACACAATGCTCCAAAGTATCTTTAGATTTAAGCTATGTGTCCCATTCAAGCTTAAGCTCGGATGTAGGCTTGTGTTAAGTCCTATTGGTCCAGATAAGGTTAGATCAGTTTTGAACCTCCACTTGCATAACTACGCGGCCCATTCGTCTCTAGACCCTCATATCTGTCGTATTTAGTCTAATATTCAATTCCACAACTCTGGAAATTACAGTTCATCAAATAGAGTCCATGATCCAACTCTCCAAATTTTAGCCTGATTCCTGTGACAGCTACCGGAACACTTCACACGATCTCATGACTGAACGGATTGCTCAATATCTAAAAGCCCTACTTTACCAGTGTACAAGAGCCGCCCTTGTTCAGCTTTTGGTAAATCAACACATACATACATATAATTCCAATGGGCCCACGTTAGAAGATGTCGTCACGACGGATACACGCAAGCGTCTGGAGTAAAGCAGTATCCTCGTTGCTTTTCCACCCACACAGCTCTGTCTTGTAAAGTTCTCCGCGACATCTCCTTTGACTCGGACACATCCGGCATAGGTTACAAACAACGTCATTACATCACTTGGGTTTGGTATGATTAAAATTTTTAACACATGGAAGAGAGTGGGAAGAAAGAAAGTCAAATCATTACGTCTTTACTATGTTCTTGAAGACTAGGGAATTCGTGCTCTTGCTTCTGGGCCTGGATATCGGCTTTAACTGAGATTCTTTCTTCAGGGCTAGTCCCACCAACTGATGCAGGGAGCCTCTTCTATTTCTCTTCTTAGCTTCGGCGGCGGCGGCGTTGGCGTTGGTCAGTAGCGATGAGGTGACCCCAATGGACCCCATCGTTGCTGGACTGAGCAAGCAGAAGCCGCTGCCGGCGGATACGCGACGCACGTCCACGCTGCTTCGCATGCAAGGAGAATGGCGACAGCTGTTACAGGGACTTCCGCCGCCACTATAATCACTGAATGAAATGGCGCTACTGGTCATCCGCCGCCTCTGGTGATGATGATATTGGTGCGGTGTCAAGTGATGATGAGAAGGTTGATACAGATGACAATGTTGAGACTGCAGCCGCACGCGCCTATCATGAATCTCGTCCATGGAGATCCTGCGGCGGTTATTGTGCTTGGCGTACAAGTGACCAGGATCTGGTGGCGACAGATGACCAGACTGGACGACCGTTGCAGCTCTGTTCTGCGGTGATTGATTGGTGTCACTTACTGACAGACGAGGTAAGGAGAGTCTGGAGCCCGTGAGGAGGGCATTGCTGCCTACACCAGCCTCGCTACCCTTGATATCTCCAATGTATCCCCTACGCATGTGGTAGGAAATGATCCTGAAGAGGTGGAGCCACGTCTCCCGCACCTCCGCGTCCCACATGGCCTGGGCCTGTAGAACAGGCCGGACTGCCTGGCAGAAAAGGGGCCCCATGACGTCTAGGTACTCCTTGCGCACTGACACCTTCTCGTGGTAGCGTCCAAGCTTCTCGAGGTACTGCTCAAGGCGAGACTTATGGTCGAGTTCCTTGACCACATCTTCAGCTACCTGTCAATTCAAGTACACGTGCATGTTAGCTTACTTTCCCACAGTGTAAAAAAGCCCGCAGACTTGCTGACTGAACGTTAAGACCAGACCAAGAGCAGACTTTCAACGTTACACTGCACTGCAACTTCCATCAAGCTGTCGGAAAGAGAAAACACAAACGAGAAAACTTTCTCGGGTGAGCCTGCGGGCAGCACAGAGGATAGCGTCGTTAGTACTCCTTGGAAAGGCGAGAAAAAAGAATTTAATGGAGTATTTCTTCCGAATAAAGACAGATCTGTCGTTTCGTCGTGAAGAAAAGGGCAGAAAAAGACACTCTTGCCTTAAAAAGAAGAACCCCGTGATTTTCCATGGCCTCGACGAGCATCATCTCCTCCTCGGCAGTGGCGCCTCTGACGCTGGGCACTGTTATGGACGCCGTCGAGCAGGTTCGAAACATCTTGAGGAGAGCCTCCTCCCCGCCCGCCGAGTTCGCGGCCGTCGCCGATGCAGCCGACAACGTCGCTCGCACACAAGCCCTTTCAGTCCTGGAGAGCTCGTACGCCACCTCCGGGTAGCCGGCCCTCATGGCGCTCGACACGGCCGAGAAGAGGCGCAGCCAGCTTTCCTGACAGCGACGTTCACGTAGATGGCTCGGGAGATGAGAAACCACCGAGCTCACAAAATGTGGACCAAGCAGGGTCAAGTCCGCACTCTGAAGAGAATACAATGGGCGTGATAAGTACTTGTTTACCGCACATGTACTGATTGCTCAAGCGTACGAAAACAGCGGGTCATTCGATCGCTGACGAACAATCAGGACCTGCATTCAAGGGACAGAGGATCAAAACAATCTGCAGCTTTTATATGTCAGACTTATAGCTGCACTCGATGCAAGAATCAAGAGGAGACCCTAGTGTTTACAATGAAAATATCAGTACCAAATTACTTACTAGAGAAACACAGCCCCATGCTTAAGTACTTGTAAGTTGGTGCAGTCAGATAAGTCAGCCAGTCCCACGAGCAGCAGAACCACCCAAGCGCATCCGATTTTTACTCCCATGCTTGACTGTAGGAAGGTGTATGAAGAGAGTAAAAGAGAACAGAGTTTCGTGTGCACTGCACTGATGCTTACTTTGCTTAAAGTACTTTCCTCTGACTGCACTTTGCAGTACAATGTACAATTTTCCCGACCGCCTAAGAAAGTACAATACATGTATATGTACATTGTTTGACCCGCCCAAACAATCTGCAAAAGGTTGTAAATGCTTAAAATTAGGCTGTAAGCACGTAATGGTTCTGATATCTGCACCGTACATACTAGGGTCTGCTTTCTTTCGACCTCGGGATTTTTGTTTTGAGTGTAGTCATGTCTAAGAAAATTTGAAACTTTCACGCTTAATTCCAATTTGCAATGCGACTTTAGCTCTGATCTCCTTAGAAAAAAGTTCAAACTTCGCTTGGAGGATGTTGATTTTTGGCGCACGTAAGCACTTTGGAAAAAAAAAGTCAGCGCAATAAAATTCGACACTAAGATAAATTCTGGGGTCGTCCTTTAAACGAATTTTGTCTACAAAACACTGTTGAACTCGTAACGATGCCCACATGAGAAATGCTTACTTTTTCATCGCGATTTTTGCGCACTTTAGTAAAACTCGTGCAACCTTGAACCCAGTGAATTGCCAAAACATAAAGAATGCCCCAAGCGCTCTCCTGCCCCCCCCCCTTCCTATTCAAAAGAAGGGCGTGAATATCGCAGCAAACTTTTCTGTCCTGGCAGAGTTTGTCCAAGTTAGTAATGTCAAAACGTCCCGCTATTCATGAGCGGCCCGGAATATTACGCTACTTTTAACCTCATGTACACTGAGTTACTGAGTAGGACTGCAGCAATAATAAAAAGTACATTTAATGTTTTCAGCTGTCAATTGTGATCCATACAGGGTGGGCCTGAATCATGGGCTTCACTTTACTTCCTGAAAATTTATATGTCAAGGGCTTTGGATCGCTGGATGCCAGTTTTGCCGTAATCAGTATTATTTTCGACTATTTTGTTGTCTCCACCTGCCTGAGTTTGGCGTTCTTGAGGTGCGATCATGGTAATTCCTACTTCAACCTACTTCGTCGAGGAGAGGAGAAGAATCACTTGTTCTGCACAAAGCCCTGACTTATGTAAATTAAGTCCTTGTCCTTATTGTCCTTGTCCCTAGTAAAAGTCCTTAGGAACAGTAACACGAGTGACGCTTTGAATCCCTTTTGGTGCTAAAGAGATTTTTTTCTTTTAAATGTCTGTGCTCACTGAAAGTAACAGCGCTTGGGGCTCTTTTTCAGCTGTAGCTCGTGTTTTTTCTAAGCTTTAAATTAGCGTATGAGGTTTGTTTTACATGAAAAAGTTCGTACGAAGTCAGTATAACGTGTCGATTCGCTCTCTATATTGATCCTGCAGCAGTTAAACACGTCATCTCAGAGCCAGCTTCGTTTTCGTGCATGGAGCCCCCCCTCCCCCCCCCCCATAATTCAAACGCACCCATGTCTGTCCTACATGTCTGTCTATGTCGACACAAGTACGGTGAGCATTTGCATAGTTAAACACATCTAGACATAATGGCTTTTTGTTTTGTATAAAATTCAGCAACGTTTTCTACCGCCTATTATTGGTTACATACGTAGGATTTCGTTGTTCAGTCTGACGCCGTTGTAGAGGAAAGTTCATAATCAGGCTAGAAACCTAAGTTAAACCAAGCCTAGTCCAAGCTTTTTATACGGTAAAAAGTTTGGCTAGGTTTGTGGGCATCTTTTGGCTTGAAAGAGCCTGAGGAGGAACATCCACGACACTCTGTCGAACTATTCACTGTCACTCGAGCGCCACAAACATACTACTGAATGTACCGCGTACAACGGTATCAGCAAACGTACGTACAGTTCGTACATGCCTGTGCTACTTATGCGGCAAAGAACAATCAAACAATGGTCTTAATATTGGTAGTGAAAGCGTAAGAGAGTACGAGCATACGTAAACACCAAAGGTGCACCATCGTGTCCGTCCAGATAGAATTTCGATACATACCAGGCTGCACGACTTACAATATTCGAGGTTCTACGCCGATATATCGAAGGAATCGACGATGGTGACGAGCTGCAACATCCGGAAGTACCAGAAGACGAAGCCGTTCCTCCTAGCAGTTATTGCATGCCCAGAGAGGCTGCACGAACACACGGAATCAAGCAGAAAAAGAGTCAGTGAGTCGTGCTTTTCAACAACTTTGAAGCGGATATTGTAACTTTGCCTTCATTTTCCGCTGTTTCTTGCTTTCCTTTAAGGGGAGCCCAACCTTGCATGCTATGCTGATGTGCACTTACTCATGGCTGAATGCCAACGATGTGAAGCTTGTCTAACAAACCGTCAAACAATAACTCCATTGCCTGCAACACGTGTCCTTTCTAACCTCATCTCCATACGAGTACTTTTTTCCCAAGATGCTAAACTCCACCGTGCATTGAGGGATCCGTCTACAAAGACGCTCTGTTAACCTTAAAAACTTTGCTATCTTCCAAGTACAAACCTCAGTGAACCTACGTAGAACTTCACTTCCTTCCACGTCGACTCCCAAGTCCTCAGTACACATGCGCTGGTACCTCTGACTGTTAGCAGCGATAACACAACGTGCCCTTTCCTCATGCACACACGCGCGAGCATTTGTGAGGTAGCCCGCAGCTATACAGCTATATGCAAATCCCAACATCTCCTTCTAGCTGCCTCCACCCATGCCTCGCATTTCCAACTTGCTTAGTCCCCACGCGCATATATATATATAGGTATATACTTTTAGCGGTGAGTTGGAATGGGAGAAGAAGCCTTTGAAGCGAAAATCTTTTCCCGCCGCTGCCGATTCAAGCACTTTCCGCGGGTAGGGATAAAGGCTTGTGCGTGAGGGAAATGAGGGAGAGAGCAAGAAGTTGTATGCAGTCGGCCTGAACCAGGGAAATGCCCGCGGAAGCAACAGTGCATGAAAGCTTCTTGGCTGACACTGACAAATGCTCCTGAGTTACAGTCCAATAACAGGATTTTTCTGTGTTTCATCCGGCTCGCGTGACGCTTCCTCCTTGACTCAAGGCTTTGGGATGCTAGCGACGTCTCAGTGGTACAGAACTCATTTGCATGCCAGATTTTCACACTCTCCGTCATCAGTCATGCTGAAGATTTTAAGCTGTGCCAAAATTCTGCAAACTGCGCAAAAAAAACTGTCGCGCGGCCGTGTGAGAGACTTGTCTTTACCCACACATAGAAAAAAAATTGTCATCCTCTTGAAAAGTGATCTCCCATGAGATCTGTCACGCTGCAGAGAGACATAGCGAATACACTCACGCTATTTGTAGGAACTGCATAATGTGCTGAAGACGCGCGCAGTCCTCTCAGCATCAGTACGTACGTGTTCACAGTCGGCTTTGTGTCCTCACTTACGGTGATCCCCTTCTGCTGGTGCAATTTTCCCAGGATCTTTAGGTATTCGTTGACTCCGTCAGGGTGTTCTAGATTTCGCACTACTTTTGAGATGGCCCGAACCACAGCAGGAATGTGACGGTGGAGAACAGTCGAGGGATCGCCGGCTTAAGAAGGGAGAAAGAGCTGAACAACTCTGAATTGGACGAACCCACTCACGTGCAGCTGATTCGTGCGTGCGACACAGCAGATACATATTGAAGACACAGACGTCGCAACCTCATACCTCTTTCTGAGCAGTTTTTTCCATTCATGAAGCTTTCTCCAACCAGGTCCTTGGCAGTAAAGAAGCGATCCTTGACATCTGCGTTCTCCGAAAAGAGGGCCAAAAAGGCTTCGGTCATGATTTCACCTATCTTTCCGTCCACATGTTGCCAGGAGTCCTGGGGAAGGAAAGCGCTCTTTCAGTCACAGCTTGCACTAAGTCAGAGTAAAAAGATCGTGGGCATGTGTGCAGTACAAAGCCGGCCAAAAATTAATGGAAGAGCAATCTATTTTTTGGCCAGGGATGTGCAGAAGAGAAAACAGTGGCGAGTGATACGATGAATGCGAGTGAGATGGTGTCGATTATGAGTACTTAGGCTTTGTCACTCTCGGCCTGTGCGCTGTCAGCACGGACAAAGTCTGCAGGAAGTGCAGCAACCATTATCTGACCCGGAAAGCCATTTTTCGTCATTAGGTCAAGGTCATTAAGTATGCACGGAAGCTGCAGCACCAGACCGTGGGCGTCACTACCAAATGAGTGGCAGCATCACGTAAGAGGCTTTAATGTATTCTCCCTTAGTGCGAATATTCCAGTGGTAACGTTGCTCATGGAATGTCTGTTCCCAATTTGCCACTGAGCTGATGCCGGAGGGGTTGTCTTTGAAACTCGAGCTAGTAATAAGAATCGCTTTACAAGGGAGAAAACAATAAGGCTGTTGTCGACCGTATGGCTTCACTCCGCACTTATGATAACGGTAAGTATGTCTCGGGAGACTGGAGAAATGTTAAATTTAAGTACATGCAAACTAGTCCAGCTTTGTCAGCACGTTGGTTAATTTTGTCGACCTATCGCATTCATAGAGAAGATCTCTCCAAGTTTACTCAACTGCTGGCACAAAAAAAACTAGAGAGAGATGAAAACGTCAAAAACAACGTTTTCCAATTCCTTTTTCCCCCCCTCTTTGGTAGGCTTTAACTTGCCCACTTCTCTCAGTCCAATCTTTTCGAGGAAAGAGAGATACAGAGAGAAGAAATGGAATCGGTTGCTTTCGCGTCACTCAACCCACCTGAATGGTTCCCACTTGGTCTTGTGTCAACACTTCATTTCCCAGTCTGGATCCTCCGCCTGAGTGTAGAGTTTTTCCATTTCTTTTCTCTACGCCTGCGGCGGGGGTGTAGGCTGACGCACCTCCTACGAGGTCCACGGGGGCGCTGGCAGCAGCGTTGTTATCCTTATCAACAGCGGCAGCTTCTTGGCCACGCCGTCCTCCGCGGTGGAGGCACCGTAATTTGGACGACGTTGACTGACGATTGCCCATATTATCGTGACAGCTGCTCGCTCACTCACTCACTCACTCAGTGTCGGGGCAGCCAAAAAGGGATCGTCTGCGCCCTGAACAACTTGGTGGACCAGAAGGCGCCCGCTTGAGAATCTGTGGGCGACGAGATATTATCAGTGACGTGCATACTTACGCCTATGTGCACGTGCTGCTACAATAGAGCTGTCGCACGAGACTGCGCGGCCTCGGCTGTGAAGGCCTCAGAACCAGATTTTTTTTCCAAATTTATCGAACAAGATGCTCATCCCTGAGGCACACGGACTCTCCAGGGAGGGTAGACACTTTCTAATTTCCGATCGCCCCCCCCCCTCCGGGCCCCCGTATGCTGGTCGTGACGGAAGAGAACTGCGACGGCAACACTTCGCCAGCAAGAAACGACGTCTTCGCGCACATGAGAGAGCTGTTGCAACAACCAGCTGATAAACATAGGATCTTGGCAAAAAGTTGCAAATTGGCTTCCACGTACGAGACACTTGACTCAAAGTACAGCGGCGTATGTGTCGGACACTGGAGTCAAGGGTGTCTGGCAGCCAGGGCCACTCATGTGTGTGTTAGGTAGATACACGCACGCCCTTAAGAAAACCATTTATTGCTGCGCCTCTGGCTGTCCTTGGCCTGTTCGACATACGCGCTCCCTCCCACTTCTCAGCCATCTCTTTCTCACTTGTGCAATTTAAACATACACGCACCCGCTCGCCCCCAAGCACGCTTTTGCACTCACGGAGGCCAAGAGTTTCAGAAATTAAGGAGTTTTCTCCTTTTCCCCCTTCCTTTATTACCTAGGGAGAGAAAGCACCTTGTGTTGAACTGTTCAAACGAAAAACTACCTTCTGGAAGCCACCTTCCTCCAGCTAGATCGCAGCAAAAAAGCAGCCCAAGCTGCATGTGGAGCAGACGCTTATGCAATTCAACCTTATGCAGTGGGCGAGAAAGAACACCTTTTTTCGAAAAAAAAATGGCTGGTACGTACTTATGGCACATAGGCAAGTAGTAAAGCCAATAACGTCAACAGATATTAACGTTCAGTCCCTCGTGTAAGTAATTTTCGTGGGGTGAAATGGGCTGCATCCGCTGCAGGGGCAGCTTCTGGTGTGGAATCTGCGCCTGAAATTGGTCGTTCAGACATTGCTCGTCAAGATCCGGGAGCAACTTTATGACTGCCCATTTTCACGCTAAAGCGCTCGAAGTGCAGCAACTCCTGGAAGGCGCCAAGCCAAAATGCACTATTTTTCACCTTCTTAGGTATTTTTTTTTCTTCAGAAATCGACTGAAATTTTGTGAGAGGTTCCAGCCTCTCTGGCCCCAAAAAGCATTCGGGACCCCCGACCACCGGTGTGCACTGCATCAAACCCACACGTTCAGGCTCAAGGCCGTTGACATCGCCAGCTGATGTGATGTATGCATGAAATGAAGAACTAATCAGATTTTTGGGTCCCCTCTCTGCCTCCAACGTTATATTGACACAGAACATATGGATGTTGCGTCAGCACTTTGAATTTGAAATGGACCTGCGTAGTTACTTTCCAGATGCTGAACAGCAGCACTGTAGTCAAATGAGACTGAAAAGAAAGTGTGTTTAGCTTTGCCTTCCAAATTGAAACACCTTGTTATATGCTGAACTTATGTAGTGAAACTTTTTTGGCAAGAGAGGAGGGTCAGAAATCCGTCGTCTGCGAGAAAAACCCACTATTAGACTACATCTTCTCCATTTGGCATGGGATAACAAACGTAAGATGCGCTCAGCCATAATTGTCGTTTATTGGCCCAGCCTATTACTGATGTACGACAAATCGTTTAAGCCAGGGGATTAATGAATCATTAAAGGTTCGATTAAAAATGTGATTCTTATCCTTCAATTGCTCTCACGTCACAAATGTGCGGTTTGTGCATGCAAAGAGTGTTCGCAGAACAGCTTGAGACGCAGAAACCCCGAGAAAGTGCGACGGAATTCATTTAGAAATTACCACCACCACCCCAAAAGGTGAAAATCAAGCATGGGGGATCTTAACCGAGTCAAGATTGAGGTTTGCCCCCACCCCCCATGCCCGCCCCCCCCCGGGGGGGGGGCGGGGGGGGCCCGGCCCCCCCCCGGGGGCACCGGGG
>JAAUXU010036373.1_pt1 | contig 103094 bp, 100 predicted proteins | sample 7278151 | NCBI WGS metagenome assembly JAAUXU01 (sample SAMN14350113, study PRJNA611818) | marine sediment metagenome | isolation source: surface marine sediment (1.8m) | place: French Polynesia: Moorea | collected 2018-08 | reverse complement strand
GTCCCAGTCCCCTGGCCCATCAATCTCCACCAGGTTTCCCACTCCGGGTCCTCCAGCACCATGTGCTACCATGCAAAACCCTATCATCCAGGCCAAAGGTTGCTAGGCTCTGTGAGGGGGTGAGAAAAGTGCGACAGTGTGACAGGGTGACTATTGGACAAGTATACGAAACGCTTCACCAACAGTTGGCAAATCTCAGTCAGTGGTTCTTTATTGTGTATTGAAATTAAAGCAAGACTGAAGGATGCAGGGCTTCATCACCTAGACTGTCATCAGCGGTAGCGAGCGAGCCAGACCTCATCAGATTCAGCAGTAGCGAGGGAGGCAGACCTCGCCATCCTCAGCAGTAGTGAGAGAAGAGAGTCCAGTTCTTGGCAGTCCAGATCGTCCTCAGACCTGATCAGACTCAGCAGTAGCGAGAGAAGGCAGACCTGATTGGACTCGAGATGAGGCCGGGATTAGCCGACTGTTGGCGATGCGTTTTGTTTACTTATCGAATTGTCACCCTCCCGCACCGTCCCAAACCGCTTGTGAAAATGTCAAAACTCAATGTGACCTCCGAAGTGCCCACCCTAGCATTGCTCATTGCAGGTCTAGTATGTAGTGCACATTCAGTCAGTCATATTTTTAGGGTGTCAAGGTTGCGTCAGTGTAAAGTCAACTGCACAGCAGTGCATTAGTAAAAGTGGATATGAGGCGTTTCATGATATAAAACTTGATGATAACAGAGCATCTGGAAAAAGCTGGTTATATCGGCACAGACATCTTTGTGACGGAGCAACTAAGTTTGTTCATGAGCAAGTATGGTCCATGTTAGTTACCAGCCAACTGATCTACTCGCTCATGTACTACCTATACCGATGCCAGCCCCTGCCACGTTTCCCAACCGTAGCTGAGGGCCTTGTCAAAGACTGGTTTCTGTCACGGACACCATACCTCCTTAGCAGTAAAATTGTTTTTCCTTGTGGTCACTACCCATGTCCCACGCCATTTATAACACATATGAAGAAGAAAAATAGTTTTGGAAGTTGCGCGGGTCCCTTTGCAAAGACGTTTTGCGCCCAGAGACATAAGGAGACCTCGCTTAGGGAGCTGCCCTGGGCGGTTAGCTGGTCTCCCCGCCGATTCAGCCCCGTCGGCCGAAGTCTTCATTTACCCTCAACAAACCTCAAAAAGCAAAACATACACAGTTACACACCCTCCATGTCTGAAAGTTTGTGGGGTAAGTACTCTTCTCTGTGCAAAAGCCTCGAAACCTCCACAGGAACCGCTGTCTCAGGCTAAGCGGGGTCTCCTTATGTCTCTGTTTGCGCCACTACCTGCGTAAACAATGCTGACCGTAGCGCCATGGGGATCAAGCCACAGGTTGCTCTGTGGATCAAGCAGAGACATAAGGAGACCCCTGCTCAGGGAGCTTCCCTAGGCGGCTAGCTGAGGGTTGCCCTGCCGATTCAGCCCCGTCTGCCAAAGTCTTACCCCAACAAACCTCAAAGCAAAGCATTCACATCTTCCATGTTTTTATGTTTGTCGGGGTAAGTGCTCTACTCTGTACAAAAATCTCGTACCCTCCGCAGGAACCGCTCTCAGGCTAAGCGGGGGTCCCCTTATATTCTGGGGTCAAGAATCCTTGGAAACAAGGAAGCAGTACAAGCTTACAAGGACAGAAGCACCTCCCTTTGCTCGGCAGTACATGGTTAGGGAGATAGAGGAAAATTTTCTGCTGTGCTCCATAGTACAGGGTGTACAGTCTGATAAGGTATTCATGCGTACTAGGCGGATAGTATGTGGCATCAATCTGCCAATCGATTTCAGTGATGCTGCACCGATGGAGAGCCTGAATACTCGTAAGACAGAGATTCTGGCCATTAAGATGTCGAATTTGTGCGGTTGGAACAGCGGACAAAGTAGACCAAGGAGACTCCATGGATCAAGGGGGGATTGCTGAAAACTAACACAAAAGCTTGCTCTTGATTTTGGGAACAGAAAAACTCGATCGGGACATTTTGTTGTGTTGGTTGTCTCATTTCGACGCAAGAATTTAGGAAGAATTTTCGTAGAGCACTATTAGACACAGGTAGGAGGTGTTTTTGGTTTAATATGCAAGTGTGGGCGTGGCAGCCATAGAATGGGAAGAACCAAAAAATTTTTATTCACTTTTCCACATAATCTCCTTTAAGAGCAACACACTTTTCCCATCTCTCCTCCCACTTGTTGAAGGCCATGGTGAAGTCACACAGGGTCATCATCCTCATGACCCTCTCCTACCCATTCTTGACATCAGTGACCGTGCTGAAGTGATCACCAGCGAGCCTCTCTTTGACCTCAGGGAACAGCCGGAAATCAGTTGGAGCGAGGTCTGGGCTGTAGGGGGTGGGGCACCAGGGTGATGTTCTTGGAGCCCAGAAACTTCATTGTGGTCTTAGCTGTGTGGGGCCTCGCATTGTCCAAGTGCTAGACCCATCCTGTGTACCCCTTGTGAGGTCTGCGCTTCCTCAAGAACCTCAGAAACCTCTTGAGGATCTCGATGAAGTAGTCCGCATTGATGGTTTGGCCCCTAGGCACGTAGTGCGTGTAGATGAGCCCCTTGGGGTCGAAGAAGGGGACAACCATGACTTTCTTCTCTGATGGACCTTTGAGCGCCTTTACAGGTGGTTTTGATCCCTTTGCAATACACTGCTTGGACTGCTCCTTCGTCTCCGGTGTTGAGAAGGACACCCACGTCTCATCTGCGGTCACCACAGTGTCAAGATAGACCTTGGACTGCCTCCTGATTGCCGAGAAGAACTTGGTCGCACATGTACATCCTCCTCCTTTTCTTGTGCTGCCTTGTGAAAAGGCGAGGGACCCATCCTGCACATCTCCTTGAGAGGCCAAGATCCTCATGGAGGACGGCATCAATGGTCCAGGTCCACGGTCAACTCTCTAATCGTGACTCACCTGTCCTCATTGACCTTAGCCTCCACGGCCGCGATGAAGTTGGGAGTCCTCTTCTTCCTGGCCGATCCACCTCTCTTGTCTTCTACATCCTCCCCCGTCTTGACCTTGGCTACAATGCGCCAGATTTGGCTCATGGAGAGAGTCTTGTCCCCGTAGGCCTCGTCCTTGATGGCCTTGATGACCTTGGGTGTCTTGGTGATCCTTGCGGGGGATGCAATGAAGTCGTACGCACTGGCCATTGTTGATTGATGAGAGGGTCACGTGAAGTACTTCTCTTCAAACACCCGCAGAAGTCAGAGGCACCATTTTATTACAAAACTTATTTAACATTTTTTGTAGAATTTAGTCCAAATTTTCATAACTTATTTTAATATTTTTATATGGCCCCCGTGAGTGGAGAAAATAAAATAATCGCATTTTGAACCAAACACACCTCGTACTTATTACACTGAGTGTCAAGCATATTGTTTTTCTGCTGACTTTTGTTAATCTGTGTCTACTTGTAGGCGATTGCTCAAGTTCTAATGAATGTTCTAACTCCGGCAAGTACCATAAGCACATCTTTCGGCCACTGGTTGCCAAATACTGCATCGAGCTTTTCAAAGTCTTTCAATAATACGTCACTCACACCGGCACCAAGGTCCGGAAGTTCTTGAGGGGAGCTCTTTAAGACTGAATTTTGGTTTGGTGTGGATGTCCAACCAGCGCCACCGCCATCTATGCACACTGCACCATCTGCAACAACGTCACCCAAGACCCAGTGTGGAGCTTCGCCCAGGTCAGCTGCGAGGCGTGAGTGACCAGGACAATGAGCGTACTCATCACGGCTGCCTTGACCTGCTCTCCAGGGCCAGGGAGAGGGAGATAAAAGCCTTTGTGGCATGCGGTTGTGGGTGATGCTGGCATCAAGTGCCATGTCTTCCGGCATCAGCCACGTTCAACTCCCTCGTGTTCGCGACTGCTAAGCGGGACTTCCTTGGATGGCTGACGGTGACAGGGATCAAGAGGAGCAGCCTCTTCCGCGTGGGCGGCACTCCGGCGCACATCGCAGCCCCCTCTCAGTCCACCGAGAGGGTCAAAGGAGTGTTGCTTGGCAACCCAGATGCAGAAAACTTCGAGTCAGTTCTTCAATTTTTATCCCCTGAAACAGCCAAAATCCCATTCTCTCCAGCTTGCCTCCAACTGAACCTTGCTTTCGTTTGAGCACTGTAGCATCGAAATAGGCAGTCATAATGTTGAACTTCCGTACTCAGTAGTGCGATTCATCACTCAGCCCCAACGTCAGAGACATCTAGCATCGGGACGCGCCGTGTCCTAGCATCGACTGAGGCGAAGCTGTTAGCTAGTGATCGACCGAAAGTGACCTTGGGCGCAATTTGCCGAAACCTTAGTTTCGGCTTTTGCCGTAACTTTGACCATACAGCCAAATTCAGTATTGAAGCCAGCAGAACCAAATGTATCATTTTAGGCAATCTTCACGTTGGAATAGGTACCGGTGCCGAACAGATCTGTTTGACCGGATATTATTGGGGAGGCAGGACAGGGCCCCAGCAGTGCCTTTGGGGGGATGTCTCCGTCCTGCTGCTGAACAACGCGTCCCGCTGGTTGGTGGAAATGTGTTGGTGCTGCAGAAGTGCCTTATGAGCGTTCAGAAGAGGGGCAATATTCAGGAACGAATGGCGTTAAAATAAGTGCGCGGTAAAAGCCGCTTATATCGAAGTCGGATTTATCCTTCATCCACATAACGAATGGCAGAGGACGAAGACTTTTACTTCATAAAAGGCTTTGCTTATTCGCAATCTGTGGTAAAACGTAAATGTTGGTTGCGTTCATTCATGGCTATGAACGAACCTAGGATATCTCTTATGCACTCTACAAATATACCGGCTTAAGACCCTATCTGGCTACATGTATGTAAGGAACGTGATTGGTATCGGAGGTTTAGTCTGCTCTACTAAAATTCATTGGACAGAGCCGGGAGCAAAGTCTTGCAGAGAGGCCACCTTCTACAGCGGCAAGCAGAGATTTAAGGGGAGAGACTCGGCGAGAATTTTAAAGCCACTGATGGATGGTCTTCCAGATATCTCAGAAGGAACAACGTGGTCTATCAAAAGACGCACGGTGAATCAGCATCTGCAGACGAGGCGAGAGCTAAAAAATAGCTGCAGGAAAATTACCCCGAGATTTGGCGTGGATTCAGCCCGGAGCAGGTGTTGAATTGAAATAAAATGGACTTGATCTTATGAGCCACCCCAGCTCAGTCGTTTGTGCTTAAGGGGGAAAGTGCCAAGGGAGTCAAAAGACCTACTCACAGTCCTCCTGTCTATCTCTATGTCCGGTAAGCGGACTCAGATATACCGATATGCTCGAATATAACCTCCGAGGTTTATTGGTTTCAATGTGCCCCCCCCCCGGGGGGGAGCACATCTTTATTACTTGTTTTACTCCTTTATTATGAGTTACTCTTCATGAGGCGGTTGCTATACGGCGCGGCTTATACAAAGACTTTCACAGCACTGAATAACTTTTACCGTCTGAAGAATACTAAATAAGAGTGTCAAGCAATAAAATTTTCGTCTGTGAAGCTGACACATTCACCTGCTCTTTATCCTAGCCTGTGATTCGTTATCTATACAGTATGTTCTAAAGTATTGAACCTGTCACTCTCTGACCCACCAAGGCAACGCTCATTCAAAGGGGACCTCTATTGCGGGGGGGGGGCTTATGCGCCATTAGTTTCGCCTTGGGGGGACCTCTTGCCAAGTGGGTGTTACCATTCAAAAAGGGGTTACTGCTATTCAAGAGGGGGTATACTCAAGCCAATGCAGTATCTCATCAGCTTGAAAGAATGCAAAATATTGTCTGTGTCTGGTAAGAAACGCCCTCCCCCCTACTCTCGAACTGGCGAAAAGCATCACCTTCTGAGGGTCTGAGCTCCGTCAACCTGGGTCTTCGGGAGGTGTTCTTAATATCTCTGGTTAGCCCTGAATCTTCCTGATATTTGTTATTTAGCATCTTTTTGCCTCAGAGTTTATTAAGGGCCAGTCTGGTCATAGAAGAAGAGAGTTGCCCTCGAATAAATTTCTGTTGCTTTTTCAGGAAAACAGTGAAGCCCTCTGGTTGGGGGAAAAAGTGCCTGTCCTCAGTGCATCGTGAGCAAGAAGAGCCTCCCCGTCAGCTGCAAGAGCAATGGCCCGACGTGGATGACCAACAGCCTCTTCATTGCGGGGTCTCCCCAGTGAGACAGGGAGTTGAAGAAGACCGAGGGGAAAGCATTGTTGCTTGCCTACAACTGTGGGGCCCATAAACCCCTTTCCCAGCTCCCTTGCCTGAAAGTCGAATTCATTCCTCTCAACTCGACCCCCTTACTACAGCCGGCAGACACGGGCATAAATCACACTTTCAGGTCCATTATCGCTGTGCTTTTGCAGCCGAATTTTGCGCGAGATTGAGGAAGAAGAAGAGTTGTCTGGGAGTCAACTGGCCCCACATAACCATCTTCGACGTCATGGTGATGATCCAGAAGGCCTGGGAGGATGTGGCGGAGGACATAGTAAAAAACTGTAGGCGTAAGGGGCAATTGAAGGCCGCAGAGGAGGAAAAAGAGGTGGAGAAGGGCGGGAGAGGAGGCAGTTCCGCCGGGAATCAACCCTCAGACATGGGCAGATTGGGTTGAGAGGGATGAAATTGTGCAAATAGCCCACTTCCTGACTGAGGACGAGGTTGTAGAGGAGGTTCGGCAAGCAATGAGACGAGGAGGGAGAAGCAGAGGAAAATGCCGAGCAAGGAGTGGAGCAAATTCTCACCAAGGACTAGATGGTTGTTGCTGCAAAAGTGCTCAAGAAAGAAGTCAACAAAGAAATCAAGGGCGACCCACATCTCGTTCCGTGCATTTTTGATGTCGAAAAATCGCAAAAGTGCAGGGTTGTTATATTCCACCGGTTAAATCGAAGTTTTCGATTTCCAGTCCTGGGGGGGAAGTAATTTTCGCGGGTAGAACTTCACTGTGCTGAAGCGATTCACCGACTTTTCGTCTCTCCGGAAAGCGTGTTGGGGAGGAATTTTGATGTGAAGTGAGTGATTGAGATACTCAGACACAGCATTGAATGCTGGAGTTCAATATTGTGACTGCCCATTAGGATGCTACTGAGCTCAAATGACAGCAAGGTGGGGAGGGAGACAGACAAATACTGCAATTTTGGATTTCTGAGGGAGTTGAAGTTGAAATTGGGTGAAATTTTCGTGATGCATCACGACCCCCATACCCCCACTTGATCAAATTGACACCCCAATCCCGGCGCGTAAGTGAACCTGTATACGGTATCCCATTTTCCGCATCAAGGCCCACTCTTCAAATAAGGCCTTTCTTAAATAGGGAACACGTCAAGGTTCTGGAGATTTTAAGAGAGCCGCTCAGGGAAGAGCACAGTGAGGTCTTGGTATAACGCACGTCTAGTATGGCAAATACTGTATTGTATGCAATCCAAGCGCGTCTAGAAGTCCACTGAATATACGCATTTACTGACTGGATCCTTGATTTCTTATCACTTCGGCTAGTTCTTTCCGCCTGTGGACACTTTTCAAAATATGTCGCAGTGAAGAGCAAATTCCGATGAAGTCTGCATGTAGTCGAGGGGTGGTAGGTACGGAGAGGACGCCGTGACCAGGCGTGGCGAAGTGCACAACATGTACTCGGTGTCGGACACGATGATGTCGTCAAAGAACTGCCATACAATCGCGCAAAGAGTGGGCTTCGACTTTTCGGTGAGTGGATGGCTGCACGAGCGAAGGCCTAACAATAGTGTCAAAGCTCGAAGGAAGTTGTAACGGATGGATAAAAGGAATATGAGGTGAGGTACAACCTGACTATCTTACTCTGGCTTTATTGACCTTCGAAGACACAACAGTCGACGCCCCGGGTTGCACATAATTTACCGTTGGTCTGTTGCTGTACACTGATCAGTCTTAGAATTATGGCCGCGCTCGGGCTCGGGGCTGGCTTGAAAGCCGGAGGCTCTACCAGAGGTTTTACCGGCCCGATGGGGTCCGTGGCCCGAAGTTCAAAACTTGAAGGAAATACAATATAGAAGTTCAGGCTGAAGAGACTAGTATATAGCACATGCCTCACTAGTGCTGCTCATGCCTGCCCATGATGCCTGACACCATTCTTATAAAGTAACCAAATATACTTGTTCAAACTTTCTTTGAAGAATCTAAGCATACCAACAACTTTGGTACCGTCAGAATGTGTGTTCTCTGCAGCAGGAGAGGTTTTAAATCAAAAAAGAAGATCACTTAATGACGGAAATGCAAAAATGCTTGGTTTTTTTGCACGACAACTAGCAATAATTTCTGATGTTCTAAAATATAATCAATGTCTGTTCAAAAGGAGGTTGCAGTTCCACTGCTTAAGTTCCGCTTAGACGCCCACTGTAATAAATATCATTCATACAACTAGTTATCATACATGGCTGTAAGTATACTAGTTCCCTCCCCCTTTACGTACAGTGCTGTATGCCCCATCCCAGTGTTGTGCAGTACCAATGGTACAGAATTTGTATACCATGATATCTGAGGATTGGGCTGGCCTCAGGCCCGATCCAGCCCAATAATTGCCAGACTGAGTCCCTATCCAGCCCGAGAATCTGTTTTGGAACTATTTTGGAACTTTCAACCACAGGTGGTCGGGGCCAGGCCTGAGCTCGCGAGCCCGCAGGCTCAAGTGCCATATTGCCCAGCCCACAAAGCCCGCGGCCTACATATCCAAGCCCACAACCCACATTACTTATGTTGTCCTCTTCTCACATAACCAGTCAATTCTAGAGTCATGAAATAGTTGTCTGTCAATCATATTGACAAGTTCTCCATTATTTTCCCATGTCAGCTGTGTAAAACCGCCCTGACCATGCATTACTTGCAACAACTGCTTGCTTTCCTCTCCCTTTTGCTTCTGGCCATGCCAACCTCAGGAATTTCCACATCTGGCTCTGGCTGTCCGCCAACTACTTTGTGTCCTCCCCCAGCATGAGTGGAGGGAAAGCTTTATTTCCAAAACTCTGTTCGTTAGTTAATATTTACGTGAACCTATTGTATGCACTATCAAGATTCATCAGGGATGACACTGATGTCTACTCCGGTGGGGAATTGGAAGGGGATGAGGAGGACACAGCAATTGGATAATTGGACACTACAGACGAGAGGCTGCCTGTTGCAATCAGACTGAAGATAAGGGGGTGGGAATGAAGGTGGTGAGCAGAACAGTCAAGCTGAAAATACAGGCAGGAGGTTCATACCCAACATCTAAGTAACGTTTGACAAGTTGGGATGTTGAAAAGCTAGATGCAAGATCTGCTCTAAAGAGTACAAAGTGGCCAGGGGCAACACAAGCACCATCTGGAGACACACTGAGACGACCCACACGAGAAAGTTGGACAAGGCACTCCTGGGTGGTGGAGGAGGAAGAGCAAGTTCCTATCCAACTCTGACGTCTTGCACAAGAAAGATGTGCTTTTTCTTCAACAAAAATTCTTCAAACAAAGTTGCTTGTGATGATGCTCAGATAACTATGGTTTCTCAAGATCATCTGCAGCCCCTTTCTTTGGTCAGTGATAAGGGTTTTGTCAAGTGCAGCTGCGCTTTGGAGCCAAAGTAGTGGAGCCAAGCCGTCCTTCAAGGGGTACCCTCGGAAATGTTCTTTTGCCGGACAAATTTCACAAGATTCAAGACCAGTTCAAGTCAAAGCTCACTCATTGTGACTCAGTCTCCATCACCACCAACCTCTGGCCATCCAGCAAGATACCAGCATCAAAACCGGCACCCGCCACTTCTGCAGTGAAAAAGAGAAAAACTTAGGCTCCAATATTCTGGGCTGTTTCAGTGTCCATGGATCCTATGCAGGAAACCTGATAAGCCTGGAGATGAACAATTTTCTGTCAGCCTTTGAAGACAAGGTTCTTGCAGCAGTGATAGACAGTGGAACCAATGTTGTCACAAAGGTGTTAATGACATGGGGTTGCGTCGTATTGCCTTTTAGGCTCATATCCTTAATATTACTGTTGTGGAAGCTATCGAGGCAATTCCAGTGCTAGAGGAAGCAAAAGAAAAGGTGTCAAAAGTTATCTGAGAGCAACAGTCCGAGCCAAGAAATAAGTCGAAGTCTAGCCTCTGAGAGTCTCTTGACCAGGAGATGGCAACTCCCAGTCACGCCAACAATGTCCAACATTGACGTCAAGTCGGTCTTCAAGTACCTTGCACTTCCGGCAACATCAGTGCCCTCAGAGAGGGTACTTTCATCTGCAGACGAGGTTACGTCCAAGAAGAGAAACAGAATCAGTGATGAAAATGCTGGATCTGGATTTGCCTTCATGCCAATATTAAGTTAAATTTGAGTCCCAATGACAGCTTCCAAGGTTGGTTAAATGACCTATTTATTACACCGTGTTCGTCCTTAATTAAAAGTTTGGTTGTGCTAAAGTCAGTGTTTCGTTAGCGGTCATTTACCTTTAGAAAGTTTATTATCAGCCTGTAGATCCTTATGGGAGGTCATAGTTATGTGACTTTGAGTTTCTTTTTCTTATGATCTAACCCGCGGGCCAGCCCGAGCCCGCATCTCAAAACCGGAACTAACCCGAGCCCGCAAAAAGTCGGCTCGCGACGACCTCTACCTTCAACTGTTCAAGCCGCTAGACTTTGCAAGACAAGCCCGGTATGTGCGCATGACTCCTGACGTGGAGGTTGCGTGAGGATGCCATGTCCAGGAGCAGAGAGCTGTCCCGGACCAGTGCGATGCAGGGTCATAGGTGCGCCTGGCCCGAGCCTCCTGAAGTGACGTCAGGTTGCAATGGGAGGAGGACTAGGAGAGGGGGAGGACGACGACGGCGACGGCGACGGCGAAGACGACGACGGCGCCGAGGAGGAGGGGGGAGCACAGCTCAGCACGTTTCGCACGCCAGAGCCGCCTGTTGCCTTGTGCCAATTCGGCCAGTTCGGTAAACCTCAGCTGGCCTTTTGGCAACGCTTCTAACGTCCGCGTGTGACCAGTCGGTGACCACGATGGCCGCCATCAGTAGGTAGCTTTGGGCTCGCCCGCTCTCTTTAGGAGCTTTTCTCGTATCGTCCCTGGTCACGCTCGCCGTAACTGCGGGAGAGAGGGAACCAAAGCGAGGAAAGAAAAGGAAATACAAGGAAAGGCCTCGTTCAGGAAGAAAAAAGGTGACGACGAGTTTCGAACGAACAACTCAAGTGCATCCCAAGTGACGAACTTCACTACCGTCTCATGGCGACGAACTGGTGATCACCGTCGAAGTCGAGTTCATCAAGGCAGACGACGCCCGCTGCCTCCACCGCCACATTCGGCCCCCATCAACGCGGAGGCCGCCGATCTCAGGGGGGACGCCACACCGACGTCCCTCTTATCTCTGACCGCGGACCCCTCCGCGGATCATGCCAAGAGGTAGGCCATCCAAAGCTACTTGGAGGAGGTGGTGTCAGTTGCTTGTCGCTCGCGCGCGCTGAGCAGGCATGTACTTCACCTGGGCCGATATCGCTGACAAGAAAACAAAAGAATCATTTCTCCTGCATCACTTGTACTTGTTGTACTTCGCATCCTCCACGGGGGTTGCCTCTGTCGTGGTCATTCGCATCTATTCGGACAAAGGGGTAGCAAAAAGAGCTCTGGCGTCGACCAATGAATGAGGCCCACTTTTTGCTCCTTATTTCTCAGCCCTTCCTTCTTTTCTGTACCGGTCCACCAACGGGAGCAGCGCCGAAAGTGACGCACATATCAAAGAATGCACTTCCTACGTCTGCTGCAGAATTCATGTCCTCGTCGCCACTACCACATGCATAACCGTAGTTGCTCTTTGTCCCGCTCTCTGCAGGTCGCAAAAAGAGCCAGAGCTTGGGTTCGTCGGTGCGCCTCGCCCGCGAGGGGTCCGAGGAAAGCTCGTCTGCCGAAGACGCACCCAAGGTCAAAGACTCTCGACTCTCTCCGCCGCCTCCGGTCATCGGGGCCGTCTCTGCGGCGAGTCCGCCGATACTTCGAGACCACATCACAGACTACTACCTGATGGCTTCGGCCTCGGCATCCCCGTCTGCCGCGACGTGCACGGCGCAGCAACGGCACGACGAAGTCGACAGGGAGCGGTCGCCTTCTCCCCCAGTGCTTGTGCCCCAGGTGCCCTTTGATGCAGTCACAGTGAAGCCTCTGTCAGCTCCGGACTCGTCCACAACCTCTTCCGACTCCGCCGATCACGCTTCCGACCGCTCAGAGGGCGACTCCGGCAAGGAGAACGAAGAAGATCCCCACGATGTCTCCCGAGCCAAGTCCGACGGCGTCGGAGATGGCAGGAACAAACTGACAGAGAAGCAACAACTGGAGGCTAGCAACAGGGGTGAGCAAATCGTGAAATTGTTTCGTCTACAGATCGTTCGGGTCTACAGATCGCGTCATTAACCATGTAACGCATCTCGTTTTTTTAGTCGTCACCAGAAGCCGCGCAAATAAGATGCCACTGCTGAGTCTAAGCACGCGCCTTAATCCGGACCCTCAGAGGTCGACGCCGCCATCATCGCCGAGTAAAACACCACCACAAGGCCCTCCCTCTGAGCCAAAGTCTCCACCGACGCCTCATAAAATCACTTTGCTTGGTGGCAGCAGGGGAGAAGGACCCTCTGGACCGGCGGCTTCGGCCTTGCAAAAGTTGAAGATCTCCCTTACTCCAAAGAACAAGAAAAAAGAGCAGCAATCTGTTCATGGTCAGGACGAGCAGCCCGACTCCGCTACAAAGGGACCAAAGAAAAGGTTTGTGGAAAGATCCAACATCTGTCGCGTAGAAAAAGTCATCTCAGTACCTCCTCCTCATAGGCCAACACCATCGACTCCCACATCAAACAGATCGGCAGCGAAGCCTCGGACCAAATCTGACAAGCTGGCCGCTGCTGCCGCCTCCAGTCACAAGGTGACCGAGTACTTCCCCATCCGTCGGTCCAGCCGTCGCCCAAAGAAGGTGCTGGAGCGTGAACACCAGGCCGACATCGAGCATCATTTGCTCAGCGGCAATGACTCCGCCCTTGACATTGGAGTGCGTAGCTTTGCGGAGAAAGGTCGAGGCGTGGTGGCGCTCAGGCCATACTCGAAGGGTGAATTCGTCGTCGAATACGCCGGGGATCTTATTGACGTGGGCGTGGCTAAGGAAAGAGAGGCGAAATACTCCATGGACCTGGCTACTGGATGCTACATGTACTACTTCAAGCATAAGGGGAAGCAATATTGGTAAGTTGCCAACCTGTAGCTCTGAGCAGGTAACTGAAACTTCCCAGCTCATGAAAGTTTCTTCCGCGACTCTATCGAAGAAGCATTCCTAATGGTTCCTAATCGGAAATAACAGATGCATGAGATGGACTTCCGTAATTTTAAAATCGGTATATGATCTTGACATGAAATGGATAAAAGGATCAATGAAAGAATAAGATATGCTTGCCATGATAGAGCCTACCTTAGAGCAGCAGCTTGCCCTGGAGATCAAGGATCATGTCGTTGAATTAGTAACAAATGATGCACATTCTGTGATGACACCAAGGCAACAATCATTGTGACGTGATTCATCGATAGTGTCACACACGTGACATCCACCTTCCAGGTGTTCCTAATAAAAAGAAGACAATTGAAGACCATCAATAAGAAGACAAGTGATGACGGCATTGATCAAACTGGGAAAGGGAAATTGCTGTGAATACTCCATTGGAGTCCTATAAGTGAGGAGATCAAGTCATAAAAGATAACGTGTGATTGGTCAGCCCTTGAAACACTATCCCCTCCCAAAAAGAAATGTAAAAGGAGCGTCGCAGAGTTGGTTTTGTTTCTTGACACTAAGTTGTTGAAGGTGACTTGATTCGTCGAGTTCTCAGTGATGTCCATGAAACTACTCCCTAGTAGATCTTGGCGAAGGCGGTAAATGTTCCACTGCAACCAGAGCAATGTAAGAGAAGGGTATACTTTAGTTGGTGCGGAAGCTTTGGACGAGCGAGGTGTGACAATTTTGGGAATGAAAAAAGAAACACGTCATTCATGTACATGGTGGCATTACTACCACACATATTCTTTGGGTGCATATGTTTGGGTTGGACTACGGGTGCATTCAAGTGGTTCGAAGCTGCTTAAGTGAAGATACTGTCAAGAGTGATAAATAGGAGCACTGTGTGTTGGTGAACTACCCAAATAAGTTTAATCTACTGGCGAGACCATCTAGGCATTTCCTGGAAGCTATGTTATTGTGTGGTGGGCGTGACTCCACCCGTGTGTGTGTGTGGAGATATGTCTTGAAGTTACTCACATGTACACGAATTTGTTTCAGCATTGACGCGACAACTGAATCTGGGCGCCTGGGGCGTCTGGTGAACCATTCAAGACAGCACCCGAACCTACAGACCAAAGTTATTACCTTGAAGGAGTGGCCGAGGCTCATCCTGGTAGCCCTGAAGGACATCAACGAAGGCGAGGAGCTCCTCTACGACTACGGTGATCGGTCAAGAGAGAGTCTTCGAGCGCATCCCTGGCTGGCGCTCTGACTTGCATTCGGCAAGATGCACGTAACCCCGCTGAGTTATTGCGCAATAATGCTTTGTAAAGATGCGATCACCCTTGGATCTGTGAGTAGTTGTAGCAGAATTAGCAGCAAAACTACTTTTTCGCCGTTGTGCGAAATTACTTTCTATTTATTGTAAACTTTTCGAGCACGTAGTTACGCATAGGAGGTTGGCAACGTCGGCTTCTCCGCCCTCGCGTAGTGTGTCTGCATATACTAGAAAAGCCATCGTCATTCTTGCTGTTCATAGTTAGAATAGGAAGATATACTATGTAAGGTAACCGTAAGTTCCCAGCGAAAGAGTATGAAGAAAGGAGGCGTATGAAGTCTCGCCTGTAGCCAGATTCGTGCTACGCAATTGATATTCTGGCACCATTTGGCCCCAGCTCAGCTCTTACCCAGATATCGAGCGAGAGAATTAATTTTGTTGTGCCATCAACTTTGTAATGTCACAGTGAGGTGATCTTGTTTACATTCTCTCGAAAACAGACACCCTCAATCAGTCGTAAGCTGGATCTTCGTCTCCTGGTCCACTGTCTCGGCGTTGCAATTGTGACTTGGATCACATGAATACTTTTGACTTGCCTCGGTCCTGAAACTGTACTACATACTGCCAGTAGCTAAAGCAAAGGTTGTACCATATCAGTGAGTGCGTGCGAGAGCGAGCAATTGAGTGCGTGAGTGTGTACAGTATATGTTTACAGTTTCATATGTATACAATTTGGTACTCTGTACTATACAAGAGCAAATGTGGCATGGTGTTGGATGCTCTTTGACGGGCATTAACCTGGATGAAGACCTTGTGCGGTCGTGCTCCTTCAGCACGACCCTCTTTTGCGCACTTGGCTCGCGAGATACGCGTCTGTCGATTGGAGCGTTTGCCACTTCTGCAAGGGAACCTTTTTTGCCTGCCCTGAGTAAACAATGCAAAGACGAAGTTTCGGCAGCGCGACAAATTGATACGCAATCACTTTGCAGCTACTTTGGGCAAGAAATCATTATTGGCCAGCAATGTGAATTCCTTTAAAAAAAAAAGTCATAAAGTTTTGTCAGAAAAACTTTGCCCCAACCCTACCTTGATCTCTGCTCTCCTTAATCTAGGCCCAGCCTTCAATTCTGTCACCAATAAAACGTTTTCTGTTGTGAAGAAGAAAATCCCTTGAAGGACGAGAGGTCATGAATCCCTCTAGTTTTACTGTACATGAGCCTAGAAAAATAAAGGACGTTTTGAAGACGTCGGAATGCCGTCATTGCGTCATTTTCAAGTGTCTTGCTGTGGATCCGGAAGGCTAATTCAGACTGAACTTTGAACACTTGTAATAGGTGAACCATGATAGCTGTAGTGTTGTGAGTGAGTGGCCTTCTTAAAAAGGGGCGACTCTTAAGTTTCATCTGATGCCTTGTTGGTCAATATTGGCTGGGAGATCACAACGCAGGAGGCCCAAAGAGAGAAAGAGGGTACGTGATCTCCTCTGCTCCAGGACTCTCATTTCCTGTATCATGGAGACTGCAGCGGTCAGTCGAGCTATGATTTTTCGTGTACAGAAGCACCTCGTGATGAGGACATGTCGCACAAGTCAAGGGTCCTTCTATCAAACAACTGGATGACAACCGGCTGGAGGACCTGATGGTCATTTAAGACCACATGTCAATGTGCAAGATGGCCTTACACAAGAACGTGGATGAGAAGATGAATAATCCAGTCAAGTAGCTTGGAATGGCCTCTAAAAATTGCGCCCCTATTGTCACTTACTGACTCATAACAGAAGTTCCACATGGCTCCACGACAATTTGGTTGATTCCTGGCCGGCCAAGTTGTGGCCCAGCTCCAGCCCTCTCCTCTCTCTCACCAATGGACTTTGCTGTCTGGGTTGACTTGGTGAAGGAGGCCTGTCAGATGCCTCACAAGGTCTGTGATGACCTGGTGGCCTTCATCAACACAGCCTGGTCCAATCACTGACAGCCTTTCGTCATGCAATCATGTGTATCTTCCTGTGCCTTCCGGAGGCCATCATTGAGGCCAGATGTGGCCACACTGGGCAAAGAGATACAAAAGCAATTGAATTATATGTACCAAAAAATCCAGGTCACCCAGCACGAAATAAAACTATGCAAGGCCATTTTCACGTAGTTGTGTGAAGTAGTCTCAATTAGCCTTCCGCACCCTGCAGGTGATACTGAATGGTTTTGCATGTCCCAATCAGGACGTCAGCCTTCCTTGGCTACTTACACGTACAAGGTGCATCACGCTTTCATTCCGGAACCATGTTTTGTTATTTGAACATGAAGTGTCATGTCTCAGGATACCAACAACTTTTTGTTCAGAGAGCGACAGCGCCTTGGCCGAAATCACCAGGCAGGGGAACCTCTGTCCAGCTTGTCAATCGAGGGATGTAGAGTACATCTTTGGCCTCGTCGAGTCGTTGTTGTAGTTCCCGCTCGATTTGGTCGTAGTACATTGTGCAAATTTCTTTGACCTGGTTGAAGTGCACTCGTTCATTGCCCATTGTCCGCGCGAGTAACGCTAGCTGTGACGTGCACGTACCCTTATTCGGACGTTTCGATGTTTGGCCGCAAGGTGCCACTGTTGGCAAGATCGAAAATGCCTGATCTGTCCCCAAGAGACACCTGGTGTCTGCATGCAACCACCCGTGAAGTTGAACTCGTCGAGCAGTCACACTTCTTAACACAGGATCGAAGTGAGTGCATACGCTATGCATATACATGCATATTCCACTCTGCAATGATCAGACAGGGGCAAAAATGTCTTCATACTAGGGCACAGCCAGGAGGTGGAATTCTTGAAAATGCACGTGGAAACCGCTCATTTTTGTCTGCATATTTGCGGCCACAAAGCGAGAAGACTCCATTTCTCAACAATGGGTCAGTCCTCAATGGCTGCAGGCTTAATTTCCATTGCTTGAGACCCATCATCAATCCTGACGAGAAGCTCTTCTAACCAACCCCTATTTCGATGGCGCCCCCAAGAGGGGGGTGACTATAAAATAACCGGCAAAAGAAGAGGGGAAAAAAAGGGCTGAGCTTTGATCGAGGCAACATCACCAGGTGGTTCAAGTACCTCTGTTGGACGAGATTCCACAATCGAACCGCGGACAGACGGGCAGACAGGCAGGCCGGTGGTTGACTCGGGGATCAAGTTCAGTGTCGTCGTCACCGTCATGGACGTCATCGACGTCTCATAAAGGAGGTGCTGACGAGGTGGCTGAGGCACAAAATACCCGTGATCAAATGAAAACGCTGGCTGCGATGGTTCATTGACTCTTTTCAAGCGTTTTGCCACCACCTCCGGTCGAAACAATCAATTGGCGGCGGTTGGGGGGAGGGGGGGCGGCGAAATCACCGCACTCCTTCATTTGCTTACAACTGGGCCGACTTTGACGGGGTCGACTTGTGCGCAGCCATCGGGCCTAGACACATGCATGGACGTGCTCAGCAAGGGCTCGCCCAAAAGGTGCTCGCTCAGATACTTGTGTTTTCCATCTCGTGATGTCGAAACAGACGTCGTTTTTTTTCTCTCTCTATTGGTGTTTGTGAACCGAGGATAATGGGCCACACGCGGATCCTTCTTCCTCCTTGAGAATCTCCCGCCTGGACGTTTTCCCAACAAATAACAAACTCACGATTTGGTTGCCTGCACAAACTCAATAGAAAGCGCGTGTGTTTCTTTCTCCCTTGATGAGCCACCGTGGCAATTTGTGAAAAATCGCTGCAAAGACCTCGATAGGGAAAAAAAAGTCTTCACTGTACATAAACGCCTCCCTCCTGACACGCCAGCCGCAACCAAGCAGCTCCTGCCCGTCCAGAGCTTGGACTGCGCGACGTCCACCAACCCCTCGGGTGACGACGTCGTCGTGCTTCCACGCTATCTTTCTCGACACCGCCTTTAGTTTGCACGTGTGGACGCATGACTCGAGGCAATTACGGCAGCAGAAGAAAACACCGAAGCAGATTTGTTTCGCCGCGAACAAACCAACAAGCTGTCAGCAACCCTCAGTGTGCGAAAAATGCCTCGTTTGTCTCACCAGCACAAAAGGCTCTGATAAGAAGAGAGAGAGAAGAAGCGATATGTCACAGCTGCTTTTGTCTCGCATCAACTCCCTCATACGTGCATCAGAAGATGTTTAGTGGGGGAAAAAGCAGACTCATTCATTGTGTGGTTGGTCTGCTCTCAAGAGATAACAGAGAGAGGAGAGGAAAAGTCTCGCACACATTTCTATATCGCATTCATCTTGCACACAAAGAAGCGCAGGTGGTTTTTATTTGTAAGTTTCACCGCCGCAGCCGCCGCCGCAGCCGCCGCCGCAACCGCCGCCGCAGCCGCCATCGTCACCAAGGGAGTTTTTGGTTTTTTTTGGGAAGAAAAGGAGCATCGCACACAATGAAAACCGCAAACGAGTTGTCACACACGCACGCACACACGGAGTGAGAAAGGAGAAAGAGAAATTTATTTCCACGCTGTTCTGTAAGCATTACTTTTCAAACAAAAAGCTACGCCAAAATTGGATGCGAGCGAGGTTCTCCCAAGTCTCCGCTATCGTCGAGCTTGACCGACGCGGTCAATGCCAACTGTACGTACGTAGTAACGAAGGGTCACAGTTCAAGGTTAATCCCCTAATCTCAAGATGTGTGGCGGATTCATGCTCAGGCTTTTCCTCTCTCTCCTCTCTTTCTCTCTCCTTCACATACACACTTGGCCAAGAAGTAGAAGAGACTCACACGTGTTGACCATTAGCCCAAGTCTTCGCCACCTCTGGTAGCAACCCAACAGTCACCAATACCAAGGAAGAATAACTTCCCCTGTTGAGGAGGAGCAGTTAACTCTCTCTCTCTCTCTCTCTCTCACTCACACACACACACACACACACACACACACACACACATGCGTGCAAAGCCAGCGATTGCTCAGGCTGATTTTCGGTCAAAAAGACCCCCGCGTTTGACCCCCTTGGTCTCGTTTTCTCTCGTTGCCTGGAGCCATAACTGTCGCCAGCGTGGCCGTTGTTCCCCTGCAGATCTGTCACGCACGTCTCGATACCTGAGTTAGCACAACCTTCCTTAAGCACTGTGCTCATATTGGTACATTATCATACTGAGCGTCCACAGTCACACAGAGCGAAGACTGGCCAAGGCGGAGACAAGCAACACCAGGGGACGGACGGACAGACAGATACGTATGCACGTTTTCACTGTGCTACACTAAACTGCGGCATGACGGCTCATCCGTAGAAAATTCGTCCGGGGCCAACTGGTCCACAAACCACTAGCACAATTGGTCCAGGAAACCTTTTCGGCCAGGTACAATTGTTGTACGTGATTATTGGTCAATGTACTGAAGCACAACAGACATATGTAGAAACGTTGAATCGACTGTGGCCTCGGACTCGAGTGGGGCCTCGGACTCGTGTGGGGCCTCGGACTCGAGTGCAGACGCAACACGTGTCTACGGCACAGCGATGGCAAAATTTAGAGTACGATCGATTTGTCACCGATATCCTTACCCACCCAAAGAGAGAGTTAAGGCTTAATTCCCACCTTCTACGGAAAATAAGCAGAACTAGCCAAATTGGGGAGAAGCCAGCACCAAAAGAGCTTTAAAATCATCAACTACCACCATAACCGTGCAGCATAATCTGGAGCTACCAAACTGTAGGGGCAAGGAAAGTGCAATTTCGCCAACATTACCAACACTCTTTACAATGTAGACTCTCTGCTCGTTGCCCAATACTGCTGTTGATGAGGCTGAGCCAGGTTTCTCTTGACCAGGTCCCAGTTGCCTGTTACAGTCAATCGCACTCTCACTTTTGCCACCACTGTAGGGAACGAATATGTACCAGTGGACTGCAGCTGTGGTCAGTAAAGTCAGTCCTCTGTTGAACTCCGAAGTATCTGCAGCAAGACTTAAGCGCGTCATCAGCCTTATAAGGATGAAAGTCCAACTGCTCAACTTCTAAACTCCTAAAGGCAAATTGAGTCCGCCGAACTACTTAGCAACCACTCGATGCCCAAACAACTCATAATAAAACCTATGCATCTGACCAATTGAAAATACTGACTCGGTCTCCACCCGATCAATGAGTTGGCGACGAATTTCGAGACAAGCTGACATTTCTCAGCACCAAACAGGGCTCAGGTTGAGGCAAGTCCTGGAGAAGGACAACTTTTCCGGCTCTGCCCAAGTCACAGTGAACCAGAGACTTTTTTGGGTAGTTCTGGTGAATGGGGAATGGCTGAATTCCTTCCTCTTGCCCCACGGTGCAGTGGTGAAGACATCTTGCAAGCTGCTACGCGACATTGACTACTAGGTTAATAGCGGTGTGGGCACCTAGGAGCTGACCTCATAGCGCAATTCTCGCTCTCATTCATCAGTGACACCACAAGGTAGCCTAACTTATCTCGTTCATGTGTGTACTATGTGCTTCCCATAGCTCGGACGAACCTGGTTAGCCCTTCCCCTCGGCGGGTGCGCCGCCGTTGTCGCCGCCGCTAGCGCTGCCGCCGCTAGCGCTGCCGCCGCTAGCGCCAGCGCCCCTGACGCCGCCGGTGCCGTCGCCGTCGCCGCCGCCTCCGCTGTTGTCATCGCTGTTTCGGCGGCGTCCAATCGTCTTACTCAGTCGGTGGCGAGGAGTCAAAGAGGTGAGATCTCCAGAGAGAGAACAGCAACGGAGGACTTGCAACCAAAAAAGAACAAGTTCAGTGCGGAAAACTCACTCGTGTGTCTGCGTATCTCAGCACTACCTGGTGTCCACAGCGAATACAAGAGTTGGAGGAGCACAGGATGGCCTAAGGTAACGAGTCAGCACCATGAAATGCTTGGCATAGTCGAGGATGGCACTGAGCCGGAGACACACACACACACCCCAAGACGTGACAGTAGCTGTTGCCCACTTGAATCAAGTGTGTCACTGTAGCAGCGCTCAAAAACACACAATGGAGGTCTTCTCCTCCCCCCTCGAGCTGTTCAACTCGTTTGCTCAGTACTTTTAAAGCAAAAAGCTGTGCCATAAAGTCCACGTTTTGGTCCGTTCTTTTTTTGTCAGGTTTAGTGTCGTGTTTACGGCTCACTCTACTCAACAACATCGTTGATCTGGCTACGAGACAACGAGGGGGAGTGAGGCAGGCGGGCCAGAGAGGCTGAGAGACGCATATGAGCGTAGAAAAAGGAGAAAATGACTTGCGCGTGCACCTGTAAGAGGCAGCTTTGCCACACTTTTTGCCCCGCTAGCAGCAAAATGGGTGCTGGTAAACACAATTTCTCTGCTTTGCTGCTCTCTTTTTCTCTGGCCTCTCCTCTGAACAAGAGACGTGAGGAGAGAAATGCGTGTGGAAAGTTTCCCTCCCCGATTGAGATGTCACCTCCACAGAATATTTCAATCATTCCAACGTTGCTCCCTTGCTTATGGCGTGGAAAGACGACATGAAACACCTCCATTGAATCCTCGCACCCCTTGGAAATTTCCAAATCTATTTGATTAATGACTTTCCGACGAAACGACTTCGAGAGCTTTACAATCCTTCCTCGATGCGTGTTTGCGGTTACAAATCATGTCAACCACTAGCACATTTTTCTTTTTCCTCTTCCAGACTTTAGCCATAGAAAAGCTTCCACAAATCCTGAGTTGCCTCAAAAATCCTCTGGGGACATCTTCTTGAGGCGGGAAGAGAAGGAGAGCAATGTTGGAGTGTCAGACGACGAATAATCACCAGGTACGTACAGTACAATTAGGGTAGCACTTCTCTCTTCGGACCCGCATGCATGAATTTGAACAACGTGTTACGTAGGGGGGAAAAATGCCGCCTCAAAGAGAGACAGCGGGAATTATTGGTGACTTTATTGCCCACCTGATCACACTGAGCAGTCTCATTATCATTCCTTTGACGGAGGTTTGATCTCATTCACGTCAGCCATCTCTTTCTTCCCAGAAATCGTCGTGCCCATTATGGAAAGAACTGAATAGGTTTTACCGGTGATCTCTGTGTGGCTTTGGGGGTCCTTTCAGAAAGAGGGGGGGGGCGGTAGTCGGACCCCGGTACTGCTGTGACCACACGAGTAGAAGAAGGCGGAAAGTTTCTTCTTGAATGAAAAAAAGCTCTGTCCTAATTGACAAGAATGTTTTTGTCGCATGCTGACAATTTTTTTGGTCTTTTAAGACGCGCTTACACAGACTGAATCGTGCCCATGTTCACACAACGCGCTGGCGGCCTCGGTTGGCGCCCCAAAATGTCCCTCCCTTTAACACACGCATGAGCACTGGACAGTGGAAGAGGTGACACATAAATCCGACCGACTTTACGATCGAACCTCCTCCCTTTTCTCAGAAAAGCGCCCTTCAAATTGTTTATTTATGTGCGCCCAAAGGTTGCCCAAGAGCACAAAAGCAGCAGCTTCGTATGCGCGTCACCTGCCCAAAGAAGAGTGTGTGTGAGAGCCTTTTTTTTTCGCAGCATAGCAATATTATCCATTCAGGATCCTCCTATAAAATGTCGTTCGGAATGTGAAGGCAATGAGGCTAGTAGAGCATGAAGAAAAGGGGCAATGGCAACACCTGCGGCATGCGTGTGAGTGCGTGCGCGTGGAAAAAGATGCCAAAGCTTTGGCTCCACCAGAAATGCAGAGCTGGAGACTTGAGGAAAAGCAAAGTTTTTCAATTGTGCGGCCGCTTTTGTGCACACGAGTGCACTTCTGGACACGCGTAGATACTCTCCAGCGATAAAGTTCGACGCTTTGCATTTTCTCGCCTCCAGCAGACGATAAAACTGGGTGAAAATGAGTGGCGCGCCTTTGTTTTGCAACATAATCCGTCCGCTTTGAGCCTTATCAGCCAAATGCCATCTAAAAGTGCTAAAAACTTTCCATAACTCCCGACTCTTTTGTTCCTGAAGATGATTTGCATGATTCCGAAATGACTTTGTTTGCTGCTGTGAAACCTCCCGGTTTTTTAACCCTTTTTTAACCCCTTTTTTGTTGCTCTCTCAGCTGTTTGCGTGCTGTTTACGAGCTGCATTCATCACGCAGCAAACCGAGACTTTAATTTGTTTCTCGCTCTCTTCTGATTGTATTGGGAGAGGGAAGCAAACGCACGAAACGTCGAGAAAATGGGAAACTTCGACTATCACGCAAGCCTCCGCTGCATCAAATGAGATCAAACTTTTTCTCCATTTTTCCCCGGGGCAAATAATGATGCCGATAGTTGTACAAGACACGCAGAATGGAGAAGCGAGCAAACAGAAAACACGACCTCATTTTGGAAGGAGGGAGGGAGGGAAAGAAGGTAAAGTGCTGTATTCTCCAAAAGTGCAACGCCGCCCTGAGCGCCAGCAGGCGCTCGGTCTGCGCCGGCCTCTGGGCCGACTGGCGCATGCACGAGAAATGGCCAAATAACGGGTATCTAAAACGCCTTTTCTTCAATTCGTGCATCGTAAGATGCAGAGAACACGCAATAAGTTAGACTGCTTTATACGGGAACGAGCGGACCCACTCGTTCGGGGCAGGCACCGAGGGAGCGTTGTTCGTCCTCTGATCGGTCGACCCGACAGGTCAGCTAGCCTGTGGAGGGATCACACACACCCCCTTTTCTTTGGGATCGATCACCCCTCCTTCCTTACTCAGGTGGCCCAAAGAGAAGTTACTAGGATGAGTTTTTTCTTGGGGGAAGGGGGGGCCTCTCTCCACACCCTAGGAAACAACGATTGTTCCATCAGCCTTACTTATGAAACCCGTTTTTTTTAGGGGGGTCTCAACCCCCCCCCCCCCCACCACCACCACCACCACCACAAAAAAGGGTGCCTCCCGGCTCAATTTGGTGCAAATCGTCTCCGTGGTCTCGGTCGCGAGTCCGGTCGTCGATGCATATCGTACAGACAGACACACTCACGTCTTCTTCCGTTCGTTCTATCTTCGCTGCTGCACATTTTGACGCTCATACGATCGTGCGTGTGTGCTGGGGCCAGACATGGGGGAAACCACTTATCAGGCTGTGCAAAAATCGCGTGTTTGAGTGGCTCCGAGAGCGGCCAACAAAACAATGCAGAAATGAGTTGCCGAATGATGAAAATCTCATCTCTCTGAGCTCTTGAATTTGAATACATGGATGTTATGCACAGAGATATATGTATACTCATAACGGGGTAGATAAAGAACGAAAAGCCCCTCTGCAAATCCTGATGTTCGCGCCGTAGTACATACGTATATGAGTCTTTTCCTCCTGCTCATATGTAGTGCACAGGCTCTTTGTACGCACAGAGCGGGTGTCAGAGGTGTTGAGAGCAGTCGACGGACGCTTTCATCATGTTTCTCCGACTTCTGAGCGCGCACCCTTATAAACACGGAGTTAAAGAGATGCATGTTAGGCAAATTTCGTGATTGTCAGACAATTCGTTATAGCGAGATTCGCTGTTGCGAGGCTCGACATGGTAAGAAAATATTGCCAATGCTGACTACTGCTCTCTCTCGCTCTCTCACGCAAGCACTCACATGTGGTATGCGAGGCAGCTGTTTTCTACCTCCTTGATTGCCCCTAGCCAATTTCGCATAGCGAATCTTTAATGAGGTCAGTTTCGGCCAAGATATGGAACGACTTCATCAGTCAGGAGGCAAATACGAATTCCACAGGGAAGCAATTTTTGTCATGGACTCTCTCTCACTTGCACACACACACACACACACACACAATGAAACTGTAGGAAAGTGTCTTGTCATCGAGGCAGCGAGGGAAAAACCATGCAATTCATCATGATTTCTCCTGAGATGTGATCAACCATGGCGCAAAACTCCCTTTCCAATTAACTTTTCTCTCTCCATTAATTTGCGCACCCGAATGTTCCATCTCTTGCTTGCCCTTTTCCGAATCTGCAGTCCCCCCTTCTCCTACGACTTTTTAATCATGAAAAACATTCGACGACGTCATAGTCCTGGCACTGACAAATCATTTTCGGTACACTTGAGCAACTCTCCGTTATTTAGTGATTTTGAAAATATTTTTCCACTCTCTCTCGTCCCCCCTTTCCCATCCAGTTGTTTTGCTCCTTCATTTGTTTCTTGGAACCAATTTTACTGCAAGCACTTGGATTGAAGATGGATGAAGCTACTGTAAGTAGGGAAAGCTTCTCAGGGGCGTCAATAATTAGTGCGCCTGCACTGGCTGCCCCTGTATGTGGGAGCAGCACAATGCCCACGTGTCCTGGGTGGCCCAGTTGGTTGTTATTATCACGCGTGTGATTACACCTGAGATGATCCCAAAATTGATTAGGTTCCACACTGCCAACCCTGCTCACTTATGCACAGAAAGCTCTTGATGAGAGAAAGGATTTGCCAGCGGAGAGCGGAGAAGAGAATTGAGCAGCTTCCTTCTCTGTAGGGAATTGCCAGCTATACACAGAGCCTTTGTAATGGGATAAAAATGATGAGTCAGGTAGCAGCAGGAGGGGGGAAGGATTGAATTCTTCTTCACCGAAGCCTCCGATGCTTTCTACCGAGGTTGGAGGCACTCTCATCATCAACATGCGAGGCTGCAGAGGTGCCAATTAGGCGAGGAGGAGGGAGAGAGAAACAAAACAGAATTTGCATACCAAACCAAATCTGGAGGGAGAAATTCGCACTTTTGCCCCAGTCATCGGAGGCAAATCAGTATGCTAATGATGATGATCACGAGAAATTCTCTCTCTTTTGCATAGGAACTGACGCAGAAGATCCCTTCCTCGTCGTCTGACACCATGAACGGCTCCTTAGAAGCTTCATCCTCGCCCTCCTCATCCTCGGCGGCCAACACGTCCAACTCCTCCTCACTACCTCAGGCCCTGCAGAATCTGCAGCGGCTGCTACAGTCTCAACTGGCCAACGTGAATCCGCTGCACCTGCAGCAGGCGCTGCAGAGACATCAGGTCAGTCAGTCGCCATTGCTGCATTCACGTACCATTTCAAAAGACCACACAAACTCGCTCATGCCTTTTCAAACAGTGTCTCGCACAATGGCTGGATTAAAATTGATTCGTGGGGCTGATAAACAAGATCCCCTTTATTTCTTTACAGCAAATACAAATGGCTGACAGCGGACGAAAGCAACTGGAGCAGATGATGCAGCAGCTTCAGGTATGCACAAAGTCATTCGGTTGACAACTCAATATGTGCACTATATCAATGTCACTATTAACAGGAGCAACTGCAGATTAATCTGCTGCAGCAGACTCATTTGGGTGCCGGCCCTGGCAAGCCGAGCGCCGGCGCAATGGCGCAACTGCAACAACAACAGCAGCAACTCGTGGCGCAGATGCAAATGACTCAACAGGCGCTCATGTTGGGGCAAAGCATGGAGGCAGAGGCCGCGGCGGCCACGGCCGCCACCGCAGCCGCCAAGGAGAGATTTCAGCCGTCGGGCAGAGAAAGACATCTCTCAGAGAACTACGGGTCCACCGGGTCGTCGGACGGCTCGCTCAAGGAGAATCGCCCAGACAACAACAACGGCGAGTTGCTGCCTGCCACCGGCGTCAAGACGGAATTCAACGGTAAGAAACTTGGAAAGCACCTTCATTTGGAAAGCGGCCATTTTCTATAGCGACCGTTTTTACTCACAGGCCGCAGTCGTCACGATAGCGGCGCAGTTGGCGCCAATCAGGCCAAAAGAGGCCTTTCTCCTCTGCCCCCTATGCGCCGATCGTCCCCAACTTTTCTGTCGGACAAATTGTTCAGCCGCGGCCACTGCCACTGGCCAGGCTGCGACGTCTCGTGCGCCGACGCCGACGCCTTCGCGCGCCACTTGACTGTGGCACACGCGCTGGACGACCGTTCGACTGCGCAGACGCGCGTGCAGATGCAGATTGTGACGCAGCTCGAGCTTCAGCTCGAGAAGGAACGTGAGCGCCTACGCGCCATGATGGGCCATCTCGACCTCGAACTGCGCCACGGAGAACTGAGACCGGTGCAGCCGCAGCGGCGCTCCCCGAGCCCAAAGCGAGTGAGGAGAGAGGCTGACGAGTTCTCTCTGCCCACGACCTCGTCTTCACACCCTCTGGCAGCCGCGGCGGCAGCCGCTGCCGCGGCGGCGAGTCTGCAGCATCAGTCGCCGCTCTCCGCATTGACCGCGGCCGTCCGCTCGCCCCTGCTGGGCGCCATGTCCGCCTCGCCCGTGAGCAGCTCGGCGATGTCGTCAACTTCTTCTTCGCCGGTGGCGGCTAATGCAGGTCCAATAAGGCCCAAGCCCGCGACGTCGCTTGTAGACAAGCCATCTTCAGGCTTAACTCTGCCGCCAGGTGAGCTATTCTCTATTCTTCGCGTTCACTCAGCGCGACCCCTCTTTTCCGTACATCATAGTCAAGTGAATGTTTCTCCCCCCAAGGCTTTGATGAAAGAAGAGGCCGTGGCGATCGCGGCAACCCCAACCTCGATCCTGAGATGGATATTAAACTGAACCGCGAGTTCTATAAACACAACGACGTCCGGCCTCCTTACACCTACGCCGCGCTCATTCGATACGTAAGTCGACACCTCCTCTTTTCACTGTGAGCAGCGCCCATTATTTTCCTTCCTTTCAACGCTCAGGCCATACTGGAGACACCCGACCAGCAATTAACGCTGCATGAGATCTACAACTGGTTCACGACCACCTTCATGTACTTTAGACGCAACGCTGCCAGCTGGAAGGTAGAGTTCATTCATTTTCTCTTGTGTGAGTACAGGTTAACTGATACTTGTCCTTCTTCAAGAACGCTGTTCGACACAATCTGAGTCTGCACAAGTGCTTCATGCGCGTGGAGAACGTCAAGGGCGCAGTGTGGACCGTTGACGACGAGGAATATCACCGCCGGCGGCCGCCTCGCGGCGTCCAGGCGGCTTCTGCGGCCGCTAGCACGAGCAGCTCACCGACGCTGACGCCGCAAGCGCCGTCGTTGCTCGACCAAGGTCTCTCCTCCATGTTCAGCGAGGCCGCTGCACGCGGAGGCATCTCGTTCTTCAATCAAGCCGCCCTCATGGAACAAATGAGGCGCTCTGGAGGATCCGCGGCGTTTCCGGACATGAAGGCGATGGCTGCTGCTGCGGCGGCGGCCGCAGCCGCGGTTTCAAGCGCCGGAAACGGCGGCGGGGGAATGGAATCGCCTCCTGCTTCTTCACTTGACAATCGGTGAGTGCAATGCGGGACTAACACATCTACGGAGAGAGAGGGAGAGAGAGAGTGAGGGAATGGTTTGCACTCCGGGTCCAACATTAACATTTCATTCATAGACTGCAGTTATGGCCACAGATAAAACACTACAGACGCACTCAAAGCTTTTTATAACACATACAGAGAGAGACAGACGCACATATCCCTACACTCTGTCCTTCGAGAGAAGGGGGCAGAGTGTGACCCACGCGCGCACGCGCTTGAGCCCTTCCACATATGCTCTCCACACATGTTTGTGACACTCTCGTTGTTTCAGCTCTACACCGGGTAGCCTCGATTTGTCTCGCGTGAAGGGCGAAGACGATTCTCCGCCGCCGACGCTGCTCAGACAGGGCCGGAACGAACCTGCGGAAGAAAGATCCGATGAAGATCATGAGATGGAGGACAAAAATGAGGAAAAAGAGGACGACGAGGAAGAAGCTGTTGTTGGCCAGGAAGAAGAGACCGAAGCAGCAGCAGCTATTGAGGATCTTAGTAACGGGTCAAGCTCGATCAACGAGCGAAAGTTGAAGGCTGCCGAGGATTTGACAAAGCCGGGGGAAGATGAAGAAGAGGCCGTCAACGAGGAGCCGAAGAATCTGAGTGAATCAACATTTCCGGTGAGGATAAAAAAGGAGTGATGATATCAAGTCCTGGTGGATCAGATCGTGTGAATACGTACAAAAATGTTAGTTTCCTGCTCTATTTGCGCTATACGCTTGTACAATGTTTTAGAATTTACGTACACGTGTCAAGGATTTCGGCCTGAGTAAGCGCAAACTTACTTTTCCTGTATAAATTACTCCTAATTATGCTATTTGTGCACGTGCGTTAAAAAGCCTTATAACGAGTCGTTCCATCCGAAATACACAGCTTCATACCCCCAAAAAACACCACCCACAACCGACTGGTCAGTTCGTACACACCTCGACCCTCCGCGCGTTGACCCTTTGCGCCTTCAATGGCACGTGTCTCCACATCAAAGCCAACACCTCTTTCGACAGTACAGTGGCCACACTCCATTAGCCCCTTTAAAAAAGTGATGATCATCTTCCTACCTCAGCTATCATTATCGTTTCCATCATCATCATTGCCCTCCCCCCGACGTTTAACCCTTGTCAACCGTCATATAACCGAGAGATCCCATTCAATACCTGCGGCTCAGGTAGACCGCAGCAGGTTCAGACCGCCTTTTGAGGCGCGAACGCCCGCCTGGAGGGGGGGAGAGGAGGTGATCATAACTCATATAAGGTCCTGACCTCCATGCTCGCCTCTGTGGAAGCTTCTTCATACACACACACACATGTGAGCTCTTATTATAGCACGTGCCTTCTCCCCCTCTCGCGCTACTACCGTGTTACCCCTTTTTTGTCCAGGCGGCCGCTTTTAATGGGGGAAGGAAGGATTGAGACATCTGCACGTGTTTCGCTGATAAGAAGATTAGGCAGCCTCAGATACGCTGGGTGGCCTGAAAAAAAAGAGGAACGTGAATTCTGACAGATTGTGTCTGTTTAGTGCTGGCTGCAATGTTACCTGTGTGACAAGGCAGTTCGGCCGAGGAAAAATGTTCTCCAGTAGCTCCGCGTGGTGTGCGGTGCGTAGGTCCGAGCTCGTGACTCTGAACCCAGGAGGATTTCGGGGCCCTAGAATGAGAGGCTATTTTTTTTAATCCTCGTTTGAGAATTCCACTCCATGTGTCAGCATCTCACGCTTGCTGCTTCTCTTCTGCTGTTTAAGCTCTCAAGTAAATTGTTCTTTCTCTGGACTCTCCCTTTGTCCGCGCATGCAGCAACTTCATTGAAAATGTACATAAAGAAATTGGTTCCATCTCTCCTACTTTGGACCGTCCTGGCCTGACCGTCGCAGCAGCCATCACGTCATGAAAGCACGCGCTTGAGCTGGGGCGGAGGGAGATGAGACAGTCACCAAAGAACAGTTTACACGGGCACAATTGTGTCACTGACACTGAGGTATCATAGCTGACTCTTCTTCTAGAGGGCCCTTCAAGGGCAGTTCGCTTCACTAAAGAGCGACTTGTTTAGGGTGGGTAACGCTCACCAGCCCCTCCGAAGGTTACGCGCCCTTGAGGCAGCCGTCAGAGAGTAACTTTTACAGCATGAAATTTACTAAATTAATGATTTTTTTTGAGGGGGGACTGCTCATTTCTAACAAGAGGGGGTGACCTCTTATGACTTCTGTAGGAGTCCCTCACCGCTATCCCATGGCATATGTAGAGAATTACTTTTTACTACATAACTGAACATGTGCTTTTTCTGGGCTCTGACCGTTCTTCACAGCAGGGAAGACGGGGATCTTACCCCCCTTCACTATGACACTCCCCAGGGGGGCCCCCTACCACCATGCCCAGTTGGTCTCAATCGGTCCACCCAAGGAGCAAGTTTATGTACTCAATAACCCGTTTCTAGGACCCTGCCTATTCTTCACAGCGGGGGATGGGGTCTTGACCCCCTCCCCATAATATGACCGAGGCCCCCATCAGGCCAAGTTTGGTCCAAATCGGTCCAGCGATCTCGGAGGAGGAGATGCAGTTCGAACAAACAGACGGACCAACTTGACACCCTTGCACCCATACTGCACGGTATGAGTTACACTCTGTATGTACGATAGCAATCCTCTCATGTGCGTGCACACTAAGCTGGGGGGACACGTGACGTGGGACGAAACTTCAACTATTGTCAAGTAGCGAAAGCAACAATTCCACGAGAGCAATGTCTGACTCGTCCGTTGGTGATGGCAGAACTTGGGCCAAAAATCACTGGTGAAAGTTGCGTCCTTAGCAGGAGCCTCCATCGTTCTGCTTGTCTGCCCTCACTTCTTTAACAATACGTCCAAGTGGACGCCACCAGAGCATAAAGTTACTTTTATTCTGTGTGTGTGCGTATAAAAAATGCATTCTCAACTTTTTGGCAGGATGAAGGAAACGGAACCTCCTTGACGGTCATAAATTTGGACGTCGAAGGCATCAAGAGAGAGAAGAACATCACTTAATAAAATTGGTTTCAGCGATCGATCGGTTTAGGTCTCGATGTTCATCACCATGATAAGCGCTTAATATCACCCATTTTTTTCTTTTCCTCGGGGAATATTTTTTAAGTCAATTAAGGACGCATCATTTACCTCATTCCTCCTCCCACCCCAACCCCCCCTTGAGGCCAGAAGGCTCAGAAGCACCCTATTGTTTATGCATAACTGGTTTGAGCTTGGCGACTTTTTTTCATACAACTTTAGACGGAGGGAGAAGAATATGGGCGGCGAACCCATTTTATGCGTCATTTCAGAGCAGGACAATTTGAGCATGTGTGCGCCCGTGAGGCATTATATGTTTCTGAAGACTTTCTTCGCTGGGAAAGTCGAGGTAAGGGGAACTTCCCCCCCCCCTCCCTTTTCTCTCTCAAATGAAACGACTACTTAAGGTTGATGGTTGCATCGCATTAGCCGGGGTACGGGAGCAAAAAGGAGGGGGTTGATAAGTCTGGCATTATATAAGCGCAGGATAGATACAATTTGGTCCAAGTCGTGAAACATCATACTTAGTTTGGGCCATGCAAGTTGCACAGCAACAGCAATGACGCCAGACTTAAAGACGTCCTCCCTCCATCCGCGGAGGGGCGCGTCTGCCACAACAGCGGATGGATCTGTGGTGGGACGCCAGAGGGGACGCAAAGTTGCCAATGCAGCCCCAGCCCTCATATCTCGTCTCGCTATTGGGACTTCTCTGTCTCAGCCTGCAATTTTGAATGTTTCTACAAGTGAGCTGTTTTCTTTAATGCTTATCTTCTTCTCTCCCTCTCCGCATATCTGTGAAAAAGAGGGGGGAGTCTTTTTGTGATGCGATTTCCCCCTCCTTCTGGCAGGGAACATCTCTCTCTCTCTCTCTCCAAAAGTAGCTTTTCTGTGGAAGTGGCTTTTTGCTTTCAAGATACTTTTTTCTTCCTCTTAGGGTGCGTCTACTCCAGCAAATATGTGGAGGCGCGAGTGCGTCTCGCATCGAGCCCCTTCGTGTTCGTCACCTCCGGACGCAGCTGCAACAGCAGAGTGCACGTACGCGCGCACGGGAGCCACGTGGACGCGGGGACAAACGACTGGATGCAGAATCACGTCTACCTCTCACGTATGGAGCATCGCGTCGAGTGATGTTCCGAGTGACGTCAGCTAGTGTAGATGCACCTTTAGTGCTTGGCGGTGCAGGTCTGGTCGAACACATGGCTCAGATCTGCATGTATGTGTGCGCTGTCGTTGCGCGTGCGTGTAGGCGAGAAGATAAAAAAAGCATGTCCAATTATGAAAGTGTGGCCCGCCACCTGTCCCCCCCCCCACCCTTTGCGCTATTATTATGCACAATTATTAGTTGAGCATAGTCTCATTTAGATATTAAGCCTAACATTAGCGGTCCCCGCTGTGGTTAAAAAGTTTTTCGATTAGCTATTCCGAGCATGCATGCCTCGATTTCGCTCGTGTGTGTATAACATTCAGTTAGTTATGATGGAAGAGTCAGCGACGCCCCGCTAATGAACGGATGATGATCAATTTGGCGGGCTGCTCGTGTGACGCGTTTCGCGCGTGTCTCGGCACTATGAGCCCCAAAAAAGGATGTCTGGGGGTGTCTTTCCCGCCAGAAAGTGGGGTGATGTTTGTGTGCTGGGGCCTGTCTGTCTGTCTGTGTGTGTGTGTGCCTCCGCTTCCTCCCTGATTGTGCGTCTCTGGAAGAGCAGCAGCATTTTCCCTCGGTCTCATTGTAATATAGTAGTGTAGAACACACGCACACATGCGTAGTACAGTGCAATTACTGAACCCATGCAAGCCAACCCTCTCCCTTTCTCCCCTCCTTTTCTCTACTCGTGCTCTCTCTGTGACATGAATGATAAGTAGTCTCCCTTTTTTTTTGTACGACCTCTTGCTGCTTCTCCAACTTTTTATTCAATCCCCTTCAGTTTCTTTCTTCCATTTCTCCACCTCTCAGTGTTTGCCAAGCTGATGATACCATAGTATACAGTACTCGTCCTCACACTCACTCACTCAATCTTGGAGGCTGCTGCTGGTGTGCTGCGTATGCAGTGCGCGGAAGATGAGCACGTCACAATTTAGTGCTAGATCGAGTGAGATCTCCACTAATCGTTTGGTGGAGCCCCCCCCCCCGAAAAAAAAAGTTGACGCTGCCCCTAAGAGTCGGGACCGCGCAGGAGATGCGAACTCGCCAACACAAACGCTGACTGCGTCTCCTCCTGGTCCAACGGCAGAGCCTCCACCAGAGTCTAAGGCTTGGCTGATCTTCTGTATGTACTCCGAGCACATCTCGGTCACCTATATGAGAAATGGAAACCATGAAGATGTGAGAAAGCCTCTCAAATATTCAAAGGCGTGAAGAAAAAACTTGTCCATCCTTCTCTGTCACCACTCCTCTGTCTCCTCCGCCATCATCAAAAAGTTTTTCTTGTTTCCCTCCTCCGAAAACAACATTTTGCGCCCGTGTGAAAATCAGGGAAAAGAGAGGGGAAGAAAAAGGGACGAGCGAGCGTAGAGATATTGACACTTTGCATAATATCCCCCTTCTCTGCTTTTTTTAGGCGCTCTTTTCTCTCTCCTTTTTCTGCACGCTTGAATGAGAGTTGTGTCCTTCTCTGGAGGGGGGAAACTTCGTCCTTTTTCTTTGGAGCCATAGCAGCCTCAGCCTCTTCCCCTCCCGACTATTTGCAAACTCTTTTCAAGTCTTTGTTAATCTCAGAGAGAGAAAAACTTTAAACTTTTAATGAAGGGGCTTCGGTTACTTCTTCGGGGGGGGGGAGAGAAGAGATTCCAGCGGTTCTTCCTCTTTTTCCTCAGTTTACTACGGCTCTTTGATGAACTCGTACTATTCACAGAGACACCAATAAATCAGGTGTATGCAACTTTTTCTCCAACCGGGACTGATCTGTGCAACGAAAGTGGCGCACCAAGACCGTCCTGAGGGCGAAACGCAATTGTGGAGAGGTGCTGAAAAGAGCAGAAAATGCATTTGCTCGTGCTGCCAAATGCAGGCAACGCTTTGGCCACCAGATCTTCCCTCAAGTTCTTCAGAAGGCCATAATCATCTGTCTCAATTTGCTTCTTTCTCCTCAATTGTCTTCCTGTGTGCGCGCGCGCGTTTCTTCCATTTCTTGAGCTGCAACCATAACAATGACATCAACAGGGGGTGGAGAAAGCAGCAGAGATGGAAGAAGAAGAAAAAAAAACGAGAGCAAGGAAGCCGTCAACGCAAATGACGACTGGAGCAGCAGCTTCGTGGGGTCCTCACCCCTCTGCTGCTACCCCTCCTTCAAGGAGAGCTCCCCAGAGATCCTTGTTATGTTCTCAGACGCTGCAATGTAGCAAAACATTATGGAGCAAGCGCGCCTGTAAACTTTAACGTCGTACATGTGTTAACATTGCGCATTTCTCCCCCGTGTTCGCCGCATTCATATGAACTCGGCTGAGACAAGTGGTGAGGAGCACTTTGGGGGCAGGCTTGACCCGGGCTTCGAACCAACTTTTTTTATCTCTTCACCGCTTGACAACATTTTCATGTGGGTTAGAAGCCCCCGAAGCAAAAAAAAAACCTCCCTAAGACAGTTGTTGTCGAGCGCCAATTGTCAAGATGACATCCGAAAAGCTCTCTTCTCCCCTCCCTTCTTTGTTCAGAAAGCAACAACCACTGACGATGTTGAGCATGGCTGTATGGAATGGGGGGGGGGAGTGTTGGGGGTGTGGAAGAAGAGTGATAATAGCGGATAAACAAGAGTTCCCTCCTTATTATGAGGCACTTGGGGCAGTTGTACTCACAGCCACTCAATTACCCAAAGAACACGCTGGCGTCTTGTTTTCCTCCCAACTTTGCTCGTGTGTTGGAGGGCCGACGTACGACAATTGTGCCACCCTGTAGGATGACCTACAGGGCCTACCACGCCGCGCACGAGTGTGGGCGAGGTGAGCAGAGAGCTCGCCACACACTCAGTCCGTCAAGCAGCCAGGCAGGCGGGTAGGCAGGCTGGTAGGCAGCCCCCCCCCTCTCCTCCTCGTGAGTGGGCAGCAAGCAGCACATGGTCTCGGTCTCCTTCCTGGGGCTTGTCAAATCCCCAATTTTTCGCAAGGCTGAAAGAGGAATTTACCGGTGACAAGCGGCTCTCTCCTCCCTTGTTTCCCTCCACGCAGCAGCCGCAGCCGAAGCAGCAGGCGCAACATCGGCGGCAGCAGCGGGAAGGGAAAAAAGTTTTTCAAGTTGACAATTTAAATGCAAAGTGTAACGTCTCTGCGGTGACTGAGGCTCAAGCTCTTCAATACCTTCAAAATAGACTCGACCTCTCTACTCCTTCCTTCCTTCCTTCCTTCCACCCACCCCTTTAGTATGAGAGTCTTTTATCGTGAGAGCATGCACGAGGTGATAACTATCTCTTTTTCGCTTTGAATGCTAAAAGGCTGTTGCAAAACTGGCGCCAGCACTCAGAAGAGGGGTCGACAAGTACCTAACGTAGCCTCTTTAACACGTGTGCCTCTCCAGAAATGAAGATTTACAGGGTGTTCGCGGACAAACGTGTGCGTGGGCCTGGTTCAGGCAGCTTTCACTCTTCTCTCACCTCATCGGGGGCCTGAACAAGTGGGGGGGGGTCTTTTTGCCAGCATTTGGTGCAAGAAACGGTTTGGGCCTGAGGTGTTTGCCAAATAACGTGGAAACCCTGTTGTGGTGTGTCGATTTCGCTGTGACACTTAGCAGGTGGAGCGTGAATCTTCATGGTTTTTATCTGGTACGAAAAGCCACACAGACAGACAGACACGGTACACGCATGCAGTGCGTACAAACAGACAGACAGACATACTGCTCAGTGCGCAGAGGTGAGAGGCTCAGAGAGAGAGAGCAAATCTAGAGAGGAGATCCAGAGAAGCTTTCGACAAAGAATTAACAAGTCAGTAGAAGTTTTCTACGTCGGATTTTCGTTGTTGCTTTCCCTCATCTTTCTTAACCTCTCGAAATCAGGGCTCTCTTCTCAGTTGCAGCTGTTTAATTAAAAGAAACTTTTCATTTCCTTCCAACATAAAAATGAGGGCGCTTCTTTCTCCGATGCCCCCAACCACATCCAATCCGCAGCCTTTTTTACGACGTGCTCGCTCTTCTTTCTTGTGGCAAGAAATTAAATGCAAACAGCCTCTTCCATTCTTTTTTTCCCTCTCTGCCCGCGCCTCTAATGCGAGAAGCGGAGGCGTAGCAATTAAAAAACTTAATTTTTTCCCCCCCTCGGGTCTTCGCTAATTTCTCTCGCTGTTGTTAACTCGCTCGCCGCAGCCGCGGCGGCCGCAGCCGCGCAGTGGCGGCAGCCGCAGCAGCAGCCGCACCAGCCGCTCCAGCCCGGAGCTCATAAACGTTGAAATGACGGCCCAGTTCTGAGCGGGCTTAATTTCGGGCGCGTCCACACTGTGGTCATTTCGTGGCCTCTCAGACACCTACTAAAGCTGAGCGTCCGTCTCCGGGTGTGGGACGGGGCACCCGGGGACAAGCGGCACCTGGTCAGGGCTACCAGGGACAGGTTGTTTCTCTCCTCCCTGATCAGTCTCTGGCACCATCCTGGAAGCGGCAGAATCCAGCTTTTTATTCCCCGAATTCTCGGCCGAGTCGTACAACATTAACATGTCAGCGTGCATCCAGGAAGAAGTAGAAGAAGGGAGTGTAAACTGAGAGAGACGAGAGAAAGTCAACTTTTCGTTGGAGTCAAAAGGTGCGTGACGACCAAATCCTGGGTAGATAAATTACACGCGTCGCGTGCTCCAGCAAAAAGAAAGACAAGCAACTCTCTCTGGATCGATGCTTGGCTCAACTCTCTCATGGATCGATCCATCAGGATGCATGAAAGCTGAGGCTGGAGGCCACAGAACACAATATGGAAGGGTTTACATTGTACGAGTTTCAAGAGTTGAGCAAATACTGTGTGTCTGGGTGGCCTGAGTGCTGCGTCACACTGTTTTTGGCTATGAAAAGAACAATTCGTTGAATGAGCAAAGCTCGGCTATGCCGAGGATATCCTTGTTCACGCGCTTGCTGCTGTCTGTACAGTGATCTTACTCACTCATGCAGGTGGAACAACTTGTTATCGCGGTCTAAAAGGTCTGTCTCCTTCTGCTCCTCCGCTTGATCTCTCTGAATACTTCATGATGTGTATGTGTGTGCATGATTGTTGTGCACGCACGCACGCTCGGGCACGCGCTGTTACCTCTTTTTCCTCTTGCAGTAAGTAGGAAATCATTTATTGAAGACGTGTTTGCATGCGAGACCACCGAGCAAGCAAGTCGTCGTCGTCGTCGCCGTCGTGGTAGTAGTAGTCGCAGTAGTATAGGGCCTTTATTCCAGAAATCTGTGCTGCTCACATGCAATGATTAGCTTGCTATTGTGCACAATATCGAGGAGCACGCACACACACACACACACACACAGAGGACTTATCGGAAAATCGTTGAGATCTGAGAAGGGGGGGAGACCGTTGTCAATGAGATCGTTCACGGAATCGTCGTAGGATGGGAAAAACGCCGCCGTTTCCTCCTTTGTCCGCCTTTTCAATGTCTGGACATGTTTTCTTTTCATGAAAACGCAATTTTTGGCAAAGTCTGCCAGTCTTATCAAAGATTTGTTGCCATTTTCTTTTCGCAGCATCTCTAACAAATTCCCCCACCTCAGTCCCCGTTGCAGTCGAGCAACGCCGAGACTGCCATGTTCAAGAGCAGTGAGAACTTTTTCCTCATTTTGTAGGGAGAGATTTTTCAGTGTAGGTGTTAGTAGGATCGTTGGAGATCGACCCCTGGCGCACACAAGTCTTTTTTCACTGTCTGACACATCCTTGCTGTTGCTACTGCTGCTCCCGCTGCCGCCGCTGCCGCCGCTGCTGGCGGCGGGGACGGCGGTGGTGGTGCCACTTACTAATTCACTCTCTTTTCCTGTTCTGTTGCTGCTGAGGTGTCCAAAGTCTCATTTCTCTCGGTCGCCAGCTGTTGAAAAGCAGTTGTTGCGAAATATAATAAGAGCAGCAAAGACTTCGTCAAAGATCCATAATTCTTTGCCACTGCTTGGTTTTCTTTTGGGGTAAGATATCCTAGAGATTACAGACGCACCCAAAAATCTATCGGCTCAGTTTTCACACCGATTTTTCCGAGTGTTCGAGGCTGCGCAGACGAAAACTCTGACCTACTTTCTGACATATTTTGCCACTGAAGAAATGAGAGTGTGAAAAGCAGGGTCTTCAGCATGACGACGGCGGCGCAAAGTGATGCTCTTTACTGACGTTGGCCATTGATTGACCCCATGTATGGAACAACCAGTTGTCCTGGACGTGGACTTTTGCGGCTGTCGGGGTGCCGGAGAGAAAGGAAGCTCGCTATAAGGCCCTCCTGTAGCGAAAGTCGATAAAAAAATGTGCAGGACAAGCTTTTAGGGTGGAGAGAGTGAAACCATCATGATGTGCGTGGGGAGGAAGGACACATCGTAGCACTCACGCACCAAGTACGGGGTGGCTGAAGAGCGACTGCTGCCGCTGCGGCACCTGTTCGGGAGAAGCTCTTTCTGAGCCACGCTGTACGGACCCCAGAGAATCAGCGAGGGTCCCTCTCTCCAATAAGTTACACGACGTCCCGCTGAGGTAGACAAACTCGCAGCACATGAACAACATATGCGCCGAGGACACAAACCAAACCTCAAAAAAAAACCTCCTACGCTAAAGGATTCCCCCCCCCCCAGATAAAAGTTGGGATTCCTGACAAATGGAGTTGGTGACGCGAAAGAGGCGTGATCAGAGTGTGAAGCAATTAGTGAAGGGAGACAAATGATCGAAAGGGGTAAGGAGAAGAGAGAAGCTTTCACCGGAGAAAAAAAAGATTCGTACATTTCCTTTGTCTTCGCTACCCTCAATTCATCCGATTGTCATTTGCTTCGCCGCCCACAGATCAGGCACTAAATTGTTGGACTCTCCTACCCAAATGTGGTGCCCAAGAAAACAGCCTCGGTCTATCGAGCGAGGCCGCCCAGAGAGTGGTGACATGTCAATAAGGCCGCTTTTTGCCCTCGTTTTTTTGCTCTTCCTCGCTTCGTCTTGCGCCCGAGGGCTCCTGCAGATACTCCTTTTGTTACTCACGCATTGTCCTTCTCCCCCCATTTTCATCAGAGCCTTTTTGCTGCTTTTTCCGACCCCTGAGGCGAATCTGCATGGATCGCCTTTTAATTAACTTTTTCATTGTTTGCCCTCAAGGTTGAGCTGCGAAAGGATGATTGAGTGAAGAAGAAAAACCGTTTTGTGACGACCTTTTGATTGACTTTCGTGTCCCCTTTTTTTGTCCTCTCCGCCACCTAGAATTTTTTTGCCCTTCTACCCCTCAGTCAGTGTGGGTAAATGAAGATGCCCCCCCTTTTGGGAGGCGAGGGAGAGAGAGAATGCGCCGCTAACAAGCGAGAATCCTTTTTTTCACTATTCTTTCTCTTCTCTCCCTATTATGATTATGAAGGGGTCGGACTGGCTTCCTTCTCCCCCCCCCTCGTTAGCAATGAGTTGTTAACCCTGCGGTTTCGCGAGTTCTGCGTGCGTTAGAGAGAGAAAAGCAAACTCAGGGCAAAAAAAAGAGGACCCGACGACGACAAACAGAAGAATGACTGCTTTTTTCAGCTCGCTCTCGCTGCCTCCTGAGTAAAGAGAGGGTTGGGCTCGTTTAAGGCGTGCTTACACCCAAATTTTAGCAGAAAGATCCAACCAGAGCCAAGTGGGGTTATAGATTCACTCTCCAAGAGTTGTCATATTGGACCTCCATGGATGGAAAGAAAAAAGAGACCTTGTACGAAGTCCCCACCTCGATCTTGAAGTAGAGATCTTTTTTTTTCTAAAAATCTGCCAGTTGAAACGCTGCCTTAAAGTGCACGCAAGCATCAAGCGAGAGATCTGTCCTCGTTTACTATGAGGGGACATGAAACAACCCCCCCCCCCCACTAAAAAAAAAGAGTTGGGCGCTTTTTTGTGTGCGCTTGATCGGCAGCGATTCTCTTGACGTTTGCACTTCTCTTTATCCTGCATATAGCGTTGATTATCATAGGGGAGGGGATGTGGGGCATTCCCCTAAAAAAGAAAGAGAGCAAAAAAAGGGGTTAGGGGAACGAAGAGAATGGATGCATTTCGTTTGGAGATTTTTTTGGGAAAAAGCTGCCGCATCATAAATTAGACCGGGGGAGATGTGTACGTAGAGATGGATGGATGGATGGATGGATGTTGTAGAAGTCCAGTAATGCTCATGTCGAGCTCCCTTGGGGGTCTCTCTCTCGACGGCTGCTAACTGACACAAAGGATACGCTCGAGCTATCACGCTACTAAAGAGTTTTTAGGGGTAAGCAGGCTGGTTAAAACTGCTCTGAGGCGCTCGAAAAACTTTCACCAGAGGAAATCTTAAATAGCTGTTCAATATTCAAACCCTGGAAAGTTTTCAAGCTATCAATTAAATTGGTCGTCTGAAGCAAAGAAGGAGTACAGAACTGAAAGTACCGCACAACAAACGAGCGCGCGCGCGCGCAAGGATCCAACTTCTGCGAAAGTTCTTTTTTTCTTCAAGCTCCCGAACAGACGGATCCTCCACGGACATGACTCGCCTGACAGCTGGATGGAGCAGATCAGGTCCAAGGCACAAAAGAGAGAACAAGAAGACGCATTTCACACCGGATTCGTGCGTTTGGGCTGCTTCCACTTCGAAGTTGCGCGGATCGGCGATGGAAAGATAGTTATGCCCAAAGTCGTTGTTTCTCAGTTTGTTTCGAAGCTTGTCAAAAGTCGAATTTGCAAATCGTCCACGTCTTCACTGCTGTAAGCGCGCTAATTTTGCAGCCTCGAGCGCTGACAAAGGGGCGAACGTAGAGCATAAACTTGATGCATTTCTGCGTCCAACCGTTATCAACGACAGCTTTTTTAAGCCTTTTCTCGTCGTGAATAACACCAGAAACATGCCACTGTGTCCTTTTTTTTACTCCACCACTGTCCAACGTCAGAGCTGAGAATAGAAAAGGAGCATTAAGCAGCGTTGTTACTGCAGCACCCTGAATTGGGCGGCAATTGGCGTTGGATTTCACTGATGATGCGAAGAGTTCAAATTTCGTTCGGACCATTTTCCTCCCCCCTTGTGCGCAAGAACGCTATTTATTTAGTGTTGCCCCAGGGCTGCTGCTATTTCTGCCCCGGCGTCTTTTACGTCTCAGTCGTTGCGAGACCCTGACGGAGCGAAGCTCTCTTTCTCTCTCGCTCTCCTAGGGGGTGGGGACGACCCTGGCTCCAGGGCTTAGGAGGAGTTGCCACTTGAGGGAGGGGGACTAAGAGACTTCTGCAAAAAAAGAATCGCCCCTCACAAAGGTTCTGCTGGCTGAAAAGCTCCAGCCTGATGATTGGTGACGTCACAAAGTGCCAAAGTCCTGACCAAGAGTGGTGGCCTTGCTGGATGGTTGCACTGCACTGAGCTTTGTATGACAACACGAGGACGTCCTCACTCACAAGGAGCCCCCCTCCCCGATCAATATGTAAATTGGGTCTCAAAAAATCTACGAGAGTGTGCACGCACCCTTAGCGCGCCCAGTGGCGGAAACAATAGCGCCGTCGGCACTTTCAGCTCCATATCTTTTGAAATTAAGCACCCATTCTCTTCTTTCACGCTTTCCTCAAGAACTTCAACCTGACGCCAACGACTTTGTTGTCTCCCCGCCCATTAATGCCGACAAAGATAGGTTTTTACCAACAAACAGCAGCCGGAATGAGGGGTTTTGTACCAAGATTTCTCCAGCCTTTCCTGCTTGCCCCCCCGCCAGCCTGCTTGCCCCAGGGCTGTCTGTGTCTGGGGCGGCCCGGATGGACTCCAATGCTAAGTGGAGCACCAAGTGTCGGGCCGGGGTGGCACCGGCGGACTTCTTTTCTCTCTGTTTTGTCACATATGTGCATAAGCTGACCTGGGCATAGAGAGCCTCCCTGCTTCATATGTGCGTGTGCCGAATATCCATCCGTCATGAAACTCTGACAAAAAAGGTCTTTCTGGTGCAGAGAACTTTTCTTTGAGTCATTCTAATTTCAGCTAAGAACACTTGCTCAACTTGGTTGCAGTCGCAGCAGAGGAGGTTCCTCTTTGGTGAAGTTTCATTTTGGGACCTTGTAGAAATGCATGCACGACCTTAGGGGTATGACTGGATCACAAATAGAGCAGTGAACGCATGGGTGTTTCCAAAGCCAACGAGCATCTGTGTAGTTTTCCAGCTCCCAAAAAGAGTGGAGTTGGCCGGCTGCTGCTGCTGTTGCTGCTGCTGTTGCTGCTGCAGTTGTGGCAACCGCCTATTTCTTGCTCATTGCAGCGGAAACTTCTCCAGTGCGTCAAAGGCGGCGGCAGCGCCAATCACAGTAAGCAAGGGTAGTTTTGGGGCAAACAATGGAGACAAAATCGACGGTTTTGGCGCCGATGGAGTGAGACCAAAGCCGACGGATGGGGACTGCTAGATGTGAGGCATCGAGTGCATGTAGAAGACCCATTTTTTCATTCTGATCATGTTGTTCAAGACTATAATACCGCAGTGCCAATATTGATCTGAATGCATTTGGTACACTATGTGGGGGTCGATCCAATGTCGATCCAATGCGCACCATTCGGTCCCTACGTGAGCATAACATTGGCTTAGTCGTCTCCTATGGTTTCACTGGCATGCTTCAATCTTCCTTCTGTCCGTATACACACGTACATCAGCATGTGCGTGTATACAGAGGGTTGATCACGGGGTCCGGTGAATGGCGGCGAGAGCGCGCACAACTTTTTGAAGGAGAGTTTTGCCTCCAACACCACCAGCAGCAGCAGCAGCAGCCTCGATAAAAGGGGATTTTAGGCGCTTGAGTGCCAAACCATGGAATCAATGTGAGTCAGTCCAAACTGACTGTTGCTCGCCGCCGCCGTCGCCGCCGTCGCCATCGCCACCGTCGACCGCTGGGCCAGGAATGCAAGCAGCACACACAAAACCGGGCAACACACACAATATGGACAGAAATACAACTATCAGGCGATCGCCCCATGGGGTAGGGATCTTTTTGCCCGCGCGAACTATTGATGTGCCACACAGGGCCTCGTACAGGGTGGAGCAGAAGTCCTGCCGCAGCCTGTCCAACTGAGGCTCTGCGCAATCACTCACGACGACGGACACGACCAAGAGAAGCCAAAAGCAAGAGTTTTCTGTGTATCTCGGTGTTGTTGTTGCTCCCCCCCAACATGTCTTCCCTGCACCTTATTTTTTTCTTCTTCTTCCAGTGGCATTTGACTAATGAGCCTCATGTCCTTATGTTACGCCCTGTAGCGCGGCGGAACCTTAACAGGGATCATCAAATCAGTCTCACACTGAGGCTTTACCGCCCTGAAGCAGACTTTACTCCATTTATTAGGAAAAAAGAGACTCTCTTCATCCCTTTTTTTGATGGTATGACCATAGCGTGGTCTTGCTCGATCGGCTGCTGCTTCTTCTTTATACGAAAACCCCCCTCATTATCCTCAACATGTAAAAACAATGAGAGAGAGATAACGGGGTCCCTTCTTTGCAAGACTGCCTTTTTTTTCCTCCTCGATCGTAAACCTCATTTTCTCGGGCAATTCTTGCCGCCGCAGGTCGATTTTCTCCAGAGTCTAAGGTAATTTCATGTTCGCCTTGAGTTCCCCCTTTTTTACGGAGTCATTATTGTCTTTGATTACCCCTTCGCTCAATATCCCCGATCCCCGAGCTGTTCGCGGCCGTCATGTCAAGATGGTGGCGGTTAAAGAGGACGCGAAGCATTTGTGGCCAACCCAGAATACCTACTTTTTTTGGAGAGAGGGGGGGGGGGGGTGGACTCTGAGGGAGCGGTCACACAAGGGAGATTTGGGTCACACACTGGTGGTCACACAAGTTCATGCTACGTCACCAGACCACGGTGTGGGTGCTTCTTTACTCTCGGTTGCTTCTTCCTCTCCATATGTCTTTGGAGAGAGACTGAAGGCACAGGGCAGAGACTACACGGGCAAATTCTTCTTCACACATGTCCACCATCTTGAGTTGGTTGACGAATCTCCCTCAGTTTGGACATCGGAAAGTCACACAGGTCTCTGCAGGCTTTTTCGTCCTCCTCCGGGGTGGCGGTCTGGTCAACCTGGTCTTTGGGCTCATCTTCGCTGCTGGCGTCACGCTTGATCTTGACACACACGTCGAAATTACGCGAGAGAGGACGAAGGGAGAACGCCCAAAACTCTGCAATTAACACTTTGGCGATGTCTCACTTATGCTACTCATGATGGAGGCAGATATGTCTCATTCTCTCCGCCACGATGGCCGGGGGCACTTTACCCCCATTCTTATCCCCCGGGGGTTCAAATTGATTCTACTTTCTCCATTCCTGCTTCAGCTCATGAGTATATTCGGGCAACGGGGTCGACGTCGTCGTCGTCGAAGTGGCCAACGCGTACAGGGTGAGTCCCTTAAAAAAAAAAAAAAATGGAGTACCAACCCCTGCCGGCCAGGCTGGCTGCCGGCAGTCTGTCTGTCTGTTTGTCTGTCGGTCTGCCTGCCTGCCTGCCTGCCCGTCTGTCTCTTTGTGTGTTCGTCCTGACAGCCACCATGCTTGTGCAGTACTTTTGACTCACTCTGTAGGTTACAGAGCCTTCTCTGTGGCGTTTGCTTGGCGCACGGAAGCTATAAAGGAATTCTCATTTCAATCGCTTCTTCTTTTCTCGTGTCTCGCCCTCGTCTGCTCGTCCCGTTTGTTGCTCAGGTCAAATCAATATTGGAGCAGTGAACAACGGCCTCAACGGCCTCGGGGTCACGAAAATGCTCCAATTGCTGAAGCTAATCATTATCTAGATCAGACCGAACAATTATTCGGACGCGGAAAAAGAGATTTCTCCCAACTTTTTGTTCGGTGTGCAGCACCCCTGTGTGACCAGGAAAACAGGTTTGGGGTTTTTTTTAGTCCTAAATTTCAACTGATGCGTTAAGAAAGATTCGAGAGTTGGCGAATAGCTACAAAGACCTTGGAATACAAAAATTCTTGACCTTCATCTCAGTTTTTTTCATTTTTTTTTTCATTTTTGCTAGTCACAGGACTAATCATTCATCTTGTTGCCCCGTCGGACTCAATTTTTTTTCTTTTTGTCTGGTGTCGGCGTTCTGCACAAGCATGATCAAAGCAAAAAAGTGACCGTCTGGTAGATGCTGCCCAGTGGCCAATAACAATAATAACAACACTGTCTGGCCTAAAAAAAGCGCGGACCTTTGACGCTCACGGGTGATGTCATCATGGCAGTCTTTGAGAGTGACATTGGTATGCTTGCACGTCCCGCATGCATGGCGAGCATCACGCGGTTCCCCCTGAGTCACGCACGACCCCTCGACGGTGGCCGTCGTCGTCCACATGTCAAGAATTGGTTGCACAGTTCGCCTTTTCTTTCTCTTCTCCCCTCAGTTGCTCACGTCATCCTGCTCCTATCCTGGGGCTGTGCAACTGCAACTCATGTCTTGATTCTCCCTGCTTTATGGCTTGCCCTCCAGCTACTCGGGGGAGAATTCGCCTTCTCCCTCCTCGCCCTAATAATGCGAGCACAGCAGGAAGTCGGACTGCAGATGACTTTGTCTAGAAGTCTAGAAGAATTGTTTGTGTGCGTGCTGCGCAGGAAGCTTAGGCTGCGTCCACACTGACGAAATTTCCTGTCTTGGTCACGCGTGCTGTTAGAAGGAGAGGTGAAGTCCCGACACTCGGGGAAGACAAATCGAGCGTGCACGTCAAAATTGCGCCACCATAAAGGCACCCTAAGAGACCTATGTGATGTTTTGGGGGGAATGCAGCAGGCAGCTTTTTTTGCTGTCAGAGCCTGAGGGTCCAATGCGCTATTTGGAGGTGACGGACAAAATGCTCTTGTTTCCTGTCCACTTGACTCAACGTCTGCTGACCTTGGCCTGCTTGCACTTAAGAGATAAACGACCGATTGTAAACATCAGCCTTGGAGATCCGAGCCTTAAATAGAAGCTTTTCATGAAAAAATTTCGCCTACGAAAAAATCTTGAGGGTGAAGCCAAGCGTTGCTTCACTGCGGTATGCTGAAAACCCTTATGATTGCAGAGCAGAGGAACTATTTGACCGATGGAGCCGGAGCTCGAAAGTCAGTCTGCATTTCTGAAGTAGTCAGAGGAGCCGATAATTAATTGAGCCCGGTAATTGTGTCCATCCAATCTGTTTCGAGACCATCAAGTTTGACTGGTCGAAGCATCATCATCATCTGTTTCCCCCTGGGGTCTGGACTCTGGAGTCTGGAGGGGGAAGCAGCAGCAGAAGAAGTTTTCTGCCTCTCCACTCATAAAGAGGAGCTGCTGCTCCTCTTTTTTTTCCATTGTGCGCCCGCGATCGCTTCGCGCCAAATTCGGACACACGCGGATCGGAAAAAATTAACTGCCTCCTCTCCTCCTCCTCGCCGTCGTCCTCCTCCCTCCCCCTGGTCAAGGCCATACAAAAATGCACGCGCGCTCTCAGACAGAGGGAGAGAGAGAGAGAGTCTGGCTGGGCGAGGCGGGCAGCAACAAGAACAGACAGATTTGCACAGGCCAGCGGCTCCTTTTCCTTCTTGGGGACGTTTCTCTCTCTGTCCAGGCCCGACATCCTTGTGCAAGGAGTCTCTCTCGTCTGGGACAATCCTGGGGCCCTTGGAGCGTCTCCTCCCTTACACCGGGGAAAGTTTCAATTTTGCTGACTGGGGAGACCACGCCATGAGGAACATGAACAAGAACAACGCCGGCGACGACGTCTTAGAAAGTTCCTCAGTCGAGCTCGTAACTAACGACTTCTCAGTTTGTAAGAGTAGTTATTTATGCTCGAGCTACAACTGCTCGCTCTACCTGATACCTGCAAGTCCGTACGTCCAGGTGGTGATTAGTTCAATGCAAGAGGGGCCATTTGCATTTTTATTTTCTCCCGAGAGTTTGTTGCTCCCTTTGTAACGCGATATTTTGGTCATTAACAACTCTTGCATTATGGATCAAACCGTTATTGAATGTTTATAACTTTGCTCCTTTGTGGCACGTGCAGCCAGATTCTTCTGCTTCTTCTTTTTTTACCGGACAAAAAGTTGCTGCACGTACGTATACGACTCAATAAACATCACTCACATGTGCTGCTACGTTGTCAAACGCATCATATCCGGACAAAGCTTTCTCTCGCCTCGGCCAGACACAGAGAAGCCCCCTTTTTTCCCCCTTTGGGATGAGCGTCCAGTGATCGTGGCAGTCACCGGAGTGATTTTGCATAGGGGACGGCCAAGCGCGGCGTGTACTGCGTCCAAGACGGTGTCCGTGAGCATTAGAATCGCCGGCCCAGATCTCGGGGGGGGGGGGGGGGAATCAGCCAAGCATGCATTTACTCCAGCGCTAGTTCTTCTTTGGCCTTCACTTCTGTCTGGTGGAGCGCTTTACCCTCCTACGCCACCCACCCCTGCCAACATTGGGCTGACACTCAATATCCTCACTATTTCTGGATATGTGCGAGCTGCTGTTGATTTTTTGTCCTCTTTCCCCCTGAATGCGTCATCATTTGCATACCTCTCTCGACTGCGCGCACTTGGCGACAATGAAAACAGAAAGAAATGGCGAAAAAATGGAAGAAGGAGGGGAGGACAGGGACTCACAAAAAAAGCTGCTCTGAATAAATCTTTTATCCGGTGGCCATGATGGCTTATCGATGAGCTTTTTTTTTCTAGCAGAGAGAACAAGGAAAGAACAGTCGTATATCCCGTAGAGTTGTGTGTGGGTTAGAGATGATGTGCATACACACGCACACACGCGCACACATCTCGCTCTTTTGTCCATGGACTCTGACTCCTAAGGGTCACAGCAAATAATGCTATGCACCCTCACAGCAACATTAAATGTACAACATCAGACCGGCTTCTGTCCAGCGTTCATTCTTTTTCCTAATTCAGCAATTGTAGAATTAACATAGGAGATATAATGTGTATGTACCGGAATAATATGTGAACACACACACACACACACAAGCGCACCCACACGCATGCACGCACGCACACCCAGTGTGCAAAGCTCGTCAAAAAGATCCAACAGACAAATGTTTGTCTATCGACCAACCGGTGCTCGTCTAAAAGAGGTCTTTGCTCGCGTGCTTTGCTGCTGACACACACGCGCGCGCGCGCACGCACTCACTCACTCACTTCTGTCTCTTTATACGAAGGTAATCATTAATTCTAATCATGCATGCGTGAAGCAAACAACGCGCCCTAACAAAGCGTAAAGAGCATTAATAGACGGGCCAACGGACTCACGGAAACTCCACAGTACGAGCCGAGTGCGTGGAACGCCACGTATCTGGCTAAATGTGTGGGATGAAGCTTAAGGAGCGCTGGCACGAAGCAAATTTGGCAACTGCTCGAGCTCTCCAGAGCGAGAACAACCGCATCCATACGAGAGCTTCGTCGTGCAGGACTTGAAGCTTCCCTAAGCAGCAGAAGAATCAGCAAAGACGAGGAGGACGGAAGGGGAGAAGCTCGTTTTCCCACTGAATCTAGTCAAGCTTGGCCGAACCAAGAAGCAGCTATTGAACGTCCACAAAAAGCAGTTTACCAGTGGCTCCAATTGGACAATTTTCGAAGCGTTGTCGTATGCAGTAAAATGCCAGGAAAACCTTCCACCTGCCTCCCCCCCCTTTTTTTTCCTTTGTCGTCGTTGCTGTTTGTTCAAGCCGCTTTAGCACGCACGTTCGACCCCGCCAAGGGCTGATTTGGCTCCTTCTTCTGCCCCCCGAGAGCAAACAGGGACCTCATTTTAAGGGGTTTCACCCCACTCCAGATTTGGCTCACTGAAAATGTTGCTCCCGGTGTAAACTGCGTCGGAATTTCTTCGCCAAAGTATCCGGTCCTTAAGTGCCAATACACGCATGCTCACGCTGGCTTTTCAGTTGGTCGTTGGACGTTGCTGCTTTGAGCTCTCTTTTCCCCTGTTGATGTGAGTGCTATTACAGCTGTCCCCATGCTTACGCACACATGCGGGGTAGGCTGTGCATGTGGGAATGCCACCGACACTAAATTATCATGTAGATCGTTGTTCAAGGTGGCCAAAAGTGGGCTTGTTCAAAAATGCACTCCGCATTTTTTTTACCTGTAATTTGATGGATGTCCTCCCAACACCAAACTTGGAAGGGTGGAGTGACCGGGACGGGGAGGGGAGGGGGCCAGAGTTGCACCTTATTCCCTGACCGTGAAGAATGGGTTTGTTGGTTTTTTTTCGCAAAACTTGTGCTCCTGGGTTCAGGTCGAGCCAGGGGAAGCCCATCTTTAGTGAAATAGCTAATAATGATGCATGCGACGCTGGTGATCACCTCATTTTGCAGGGTAAAATGGCGATAAGAGCCGGCGAGCCAGGATTGACGTATGGCTGGCATGTATTGTACTGTGTAGTACAGTATGTTGTATGTGTATATGCTCGATCGTGCAGCAGCTGATGTAGATTTTCTTTTATATTGACTGCTCTGCACGTCGAATGTAGCTGTTCGATCATGCATGCATCATCATCATTTACTGGTGCGAAATTGATTGACAATGAGCCAACAACATCTTTTTTGTGCGTGTGAGTCGCGCAATCTGCGTTGAATGACTGTCAATTTGCTAACCGTAGAGTGATGATGACTTATGTGCATCCATCCACCCACCCACCCATCCAGCCGCCCACACCCGCACACGCACATGGACTGTGCAGCGCAGCACAGACGTATCTGTCACTCAGGGGGTTTGAGTCATGTTATCCGATATTTGACTGTACGGAGAAGAAGAACAAACTGAATTCGTAGGGAAGAAAGAGATCCAGAAGCTGCGCTCCAATCTTCAGGAGACCGATTAACCTACTCCGCTGCACATCTTTTCCTCCAGACACATCTGCATGCATAGAGGAGTGAGGCAATCTCATCAGATCAATCAATTAACGATATTGTAAACAATGCAGAGAGAGTTTAAAACACACAGCGAGAGAGAATTAAGACAGTGGTAGACGCACAAACATCCTGTACGCAGTGAATACAAACACACGCGGACGCGCGTGCAGGTTTCATTTTTCTCTCTTCCTCTCTCTCCACGCGTGCTTCCTCTTTGTTGCCAAGAGCCGCATTTTGTATACGAAACAGCAGCAGCAACTTGCTTATGTTTGTACGCAACTCATTCCGCCACCGCCACCGCCACCGCCACCGCCACCGCCATCGCCGCCGCCGCCGCCGCCGCCGCCGCCGCCCGCCGCCTTCGTGGTGACGAGTCTAGACCGTCCGCCAGACGCCAAACGACCGTTATGAGCTATGGCGACGCCGCCGCAGCCGCCGCCGCCGGCGACGGCAGCAGAGACGGTGACGGCGGCAACATTTTTCTGTTTGTTTGTCTACCGCCTGTCTCGCTTGTTGCTGACGCAGGAAGCCTTGAAAAATGGGGAGGGGGAGAAGAAGAAGAAAGATTTTTGCCCTCCGGGGAGGACGAGGGTGTTACTGCACCGTGAGGCGGGACCCTGGGGCTGAGTGGCTGTTATTGTTGATGCTGTAAGAGCTTCTTTTTCCATCGGTGCCGCGCTTATTTGTCCTTGGTTGGCACTCATGGCGGAAAAGCAGGTCAGATCTGCAAGTGAGAAGAAAGTTATTGGAGGTCCAATAAAAAAAGCTCCTGCCATGACGGCTTTTTGAGCATGGAAATGGGGACGACACGACAAGAATGAGTGTGGCACTCCCCAATTTTGGGGGCTGATCACGGCAAGATTTGCCCAAGAATTTGTGCACCCAAGCCAAGTGATATGGTGAGGGTTCCCTTATTTCCCCCCTGCTTTAAGCGCACCCCCTACTCGGGCTTTCGGACCTTTCCCAGACCCGCTCGTTTCTTTCCTATTTTCGATCGTTAATGGTTCCCAATGCAGGAATTGGAAGAAGACGAAGACTAATGGACACAACAAACCGAAGAAGAGAGCAGGTGGTGGGGTAAAAAACGGAAAAGGGAGAATCTATTGCTTCCCAAACATTGAATGACTGCGGACACACACAAACATGGCGAGACCGTTGATTATCGATCCTTCTCGTCACGGCATTCTGAATCGATTTGCCAGCGGCTAAAAAAGTTTTGATTGAATATTTCTTTCAATTGATTGTGAGAGATGTGCAGCAAATTATGCGCGAAGTCGCCGACGTCGTCGACGTCGTCGTCGACCGGGATGGCGTCGTTTTCCAATGTCGCTGCTCAGCCCGGATTCAGCGAGCCGGAGGGCAGAGAAAACCATTGTCAGTATTGCTTACACAAGTCTAGCTGGCTTCTGAGGGCGGGTTTACGCGGGCAAATTCACGCAGTGCGAGCAATGGGCGTGACAGACATGTGTCAGCTCACACATGTCTGGTGGATGCTGTCTAAAGGTGCTCTTACACTGGCACAGTTGAGGACGCACACACACGCACGTTCAGATGCAGCTTGTACAATCCAAGCTTGTATTGGGACGCTGACTGAGGAAGTGTTTGCACAGGCACAATTCGACCGCATTCGCATGTGTGTGAGACCAAAATGTGAGAAGTGTAAACAGAAACTTAAGTCATTCGAGATGCACCAATACTACTGAATGCGTTTTGCTTCAATAGACTTTTTTTTCTTGCAACTCTCTGTGTAGATGCCAGAATGTGAAGGCAGCAATCTGCATACAAAAATGTAGCTTAGAAGCAATCAGAGAGAACTCGCGGAGGGTTTTTTTGCTTTCATTTCTCTCTCACAAAGCTGAAAAAATTCGTCGCATTCTCGTCCAGACCCTGAGCAACTTATTCCATTATCCTCCATGGCTTTAGCCAAATTTTTCTGCCTAGTGCAATAAAGCTATGCTGCAGTCACAATAGCCAAGCTTTGGCAACCGTTGCATAGATGGAGAGCAGCAGTAGCAGGGATCATCCATCCATAGCTGCTGCCTGCTGCATATCCCAAGCCTTGGGGAGGACCAAAGAGTAGACGACCCAAAAAAATCTGCGATAAGCCGAAGTGGATTGTTAAGAAGAAGCAGCACAACCGTTGTCCAGTCTAGTATGCTATTCTTGGAGCTGGCTCGGTCAGACAAAAGTGGAAGAGCGTACCAGAAGTCAGAGCTACGAAACCTCCATTCTCTTCGTATTTTCTTCTTCATGCGACTGGGGACATGTGCATGACCTTTAGTCGAGGTGTCTCCAGCTGTCCGGCTCGATTCTTGACGTCATTCATCTTGCTTGCGGCTTGATCAAGCTCGGTCGAGGACTCGTGGCCGACCTTGTCTGATCGAGTGTCGGAGCAACATGCTTGGATGAGCTACGACCACTGAATTGTAGAGGGGAAGCAACAGCAGTTGACAAGAAAGACGACGACGACGATGACGGCGGCGGCGGTGACGACGACGACGACGACGACGACGACGACGACGACGACGACGACGACGACGACGACGACGACGACGACGACGACGTTCGCATGCAACATTCCAGTTTTCTTGCCTGCTCCGACCCCAGGGGGGCCTCGCTCGACGACCGAGGGAGAGGAGGAGAAAAGGCGGTTAATGCAACGATGAAAAGCTTTTTTTGCTCGCTGCCGCTGCAAGCCTAGGGCTGGTACTCGATTCACTTTCGAAGTTCACTCGAATAAAAATCAGAACTTGAGAAGAAACCTAAGAATGCGACTCTTTTCCACGAGTGGAAGGACACGCGCAGCATCTCTTGGCAAACAAACTATTGTCGTCCACGTTCATGGCCACGTTCATGGCCACGTTCGAGTGATCGACGTCGTGCCAACCTCTGTCTTCTTTCAGCTCCGGTTATTTGAATGAAGTCCTCGACTCGAATACCTTTTCCCTCCTAGCGCGCGAATAATGTCTGGCGAGGGTCTACCAGGGACGACGGCGGCGGCGGCGAGAATGGAGAAGCTGTCAGCCAGCCCATGCACATTCTTCGTTAGGAGAATTGAGGCACCTTTTTTTGGTGACCATCACCGGACAATAAAATTGATCGTCGCGTGACGCAGCATAAAAAGAGAGCGAAAAAATGGCCAAAAAGCGCGATCTTTTTGTGTTCTCGACCGTTGCTGAATGACTTTTTTCTTTGACAAACTCGCATCCTGTGTCCATTAAGAGAAGATTGCTGCTCCATCTCCTCTCACAGCATGATGCATTTCGCTTCTTTTTTTGGCCCCCTAGAATTAAAGTGACCAGATCTTTTTTTATGTTATTTCATTTTTTTGGAGCTCACCCCAAGTGTGCCTGAAAACGTGTAACACTTGTACCACTGACATTATTATAATCCGATCTGATGTTGCTTGTGGGACACGTTTTGTGCGGCGCCTCCACTTCTGTCGTCTTCTTTGGTGAGACGCCAATTCGAGGCCGAAAGAACTTGTTTGTTGTGTGCTTTTGGGTGAATTCGTCGAGGTTTCGTCCCCAATTCGTCTGGCCACCGTGCATTTTTGCTGAGCCGCCGTCGTCTGACGAGCGAGACCGCTGAAGGTCCCCGCCTGGCTGCTGGCCCGCCCGCGCTTGTTGTTGACTAGACGCATTAACAACCTGCGCGGATGCCATTGACCTTGCATCGTCCATTTTTTAACGAAAAGGCGCGCGCGTATTTGCTCAAACAAAAAAATTTGCTGCGTCGTCTACTACCCCAGGGGCTTTACGACGGGGGCCATATAACTTTGTGCAGGTATATTCGTTGGCGGAGGCTCTGCCAGTCACTCTGGCAATCCAAATAAAGGAGCCATTAGATACAAAACGCCCGTTCAATCGATGTCAATCGAAAATTAGGCGCAGTCTGTCTCATGTTCTGTCCAATATCTGGGAAAGAGACGTGGGAGGAGAGGAAAAGTTGTGAATAATTCCCCATTCCCAAAGCATCCAGCCCTGTCAGACTTAATGAGCGTGCTGCTAGTGTAAATAGAGAGAGAGGAAAGAAAAAAAAGCTGCTCTATTGATAGGGAAAAATGTGTGTCTGAGGCTCTGTTGCACGTGTAACACAAGAAGACATTTGCAGTTGCATAGAGATGCCTTCTTTTGAGCTCTTCTCCCCCTCTTTTTTTTGCCGGTAATCTCTTGTGCTACGCACCAATTACTATGCAAGATTGCTTCACGCTCGCTTGTACGAGAGTTCTTGCCGCCATAAGCCGCGTTTGCCCGGGCAAACTTTCTGGCAATGGTGACCAGGGACACTGGGCAGACACGTTTGGGGAGAGGTGGGCGAAGACGACGAGACAAAAAAATTTGCCTCACTCGGCCAGAAGTCCAGTGTTGCGATTCTGGGCCCAAGAATGCGGGCAAAAAGCAAATTCCGCCCATGCAAACGCCTCCTTAACGCTCCCCTCTTCTCTCTCCGTGACATTTATTGAGGATATTGCTTGGAGGAAAAGATTTCTTCTCTCAATCGTGCCTCCAACCAACGTTTGGGGCTGTACAGAGAAGACAGACAAGAGAGAATTTGGGGCTCTAATCTTGCATAACGACTTCGTCCGCCAAAAGCGCGCATTTCTGCCGGAAAAAGAAAGGAAAATCGTGTAGGACATGTACAAAATGAAGCTTGGCTGCACTGGCTGAATCCTTGGCAATTTTGGCAAACTGTAAGCACAGAGTAAGAGTTACGAGCTTGCTCGATATCTCTCTTTCTCCTCCCCCCTCTTAGCACCCACTCACCCAGACATTCATGGGCAGCGGCACCACTGGAGTGTCACTGGACACATTGAGCGAGTCAGCGTGCTTAAGAATCACTTCTCTCTGTCTCGACGAGCAGCAACTGGAGCAAATACATACGTTGCTATTGTGTGCTGCACCAATTTCGTTAACTCTCCATCCTCCCCCCCTTCTGCTCACACACATGCATTGACTTTCGCAGAAAATTTGTTGGCAGCCATCATAATACCCAACAACCCGAGGAGGGGGGGGGGACTCGGAAGGAAATAAGGGATTTGCTCCTCTCCAATTTGAGCACCCCAGGAGCTTTGACCACTTTTGCTAAGCTCTGGAAAGCCACTTGAGCTACGTCATTTGCTGGACGACGCAATTTCTCTTCCTCCCGCGAATTGACACAATCTGAATTGCGGATTTAAGTCGAGGATTACCGAAGGCATTTCTTTCCCTTTGAAAGCCACCCCCTAAATAATGGCGTCTTTCTTCTCGAGGGGCATTTGCAATCAAGCCCTTCTATCGACGCTCCTCAATACGTTATCATCATGTCTGCATTTTTCACGTCTACCCTGAACTACTCTTTTTCTCTCCCTGGGCAGCCTGGGCTGGAGCATGCGTGTACGCACAGGGTGAGTCAAAAGAAAATGCACGACTGCTGCAGGACACGACTGTCTTTGCCTGGCGACGGCCCCAACTGGGTTACTTTTGACTCACTGTGCAGTGAGCAATTTCACCGACTGCCTGACTCACGCGGACACACAGTTTTCTCCCTGCTCGTACACTTTGCTATTTCGTTACGGTCAAATCCCATCAAATTCCCTCGCCAGATCGACGGGGGCGACGCCCCCTCTGCTCCAAAATTTAGGTCAATGAAGCTTTGTGGCATTTCTCAGGTCGATTTTTCCCCTTCTTTTCGGGCAAAAAAGAAAATAAGTCCCTTCTTGGCCCCATCCTTTACCTGCCCGAAATATACGATCAGCCCGAGCAAATGTTTCACTCGCTGTCAACCGACGACGCCGCGTCGATCAGCGGGTGGGAGGAGAATCGAGCACTTTTTATTCCAGCTTTTTGACCAGGAAGTTTTATCGAAAAAAACCGCTATGTGAGTGAGAACCTCCAACGTCTCTTCTCGCCCTCGACTACGTGAGACACGAAAAGAGGGTTTTAACCCATTGACCGCGAGCTCTAAGCCTCTTCCGCCGGTGACGCACACAGAAAGGCGACTCCACCAGACAACGAGGGACTCACCGGGCACTTCACCTGTCACCCGCAATCACTTGGCGGGGGGAAGCAGTGATTGACCTAAGAAAAGGGGGGCAAAAGTCCACTTGTTTCTCAGTGCTCACACCTTATTCCCTCTGGAAAGGACAGTGGAAACAGAACCGCCGAGTTCAGTCGCTCAGATTTGTCTGGTGGAGCAGAAAAGGGGGGGGGATGAGTTTAGTTGGATCCTTGCCAGGGTCCCCATGAGCTAATTATCGCAGCTGCGCCTGTGTCACGGCTCAGTAGCAGAAAGGGAAAGGAGTGACAACTTATTAGACGCGTGCGAGGCAGAACAGGTGCAGAAATCGGCTTTCTCCACTGGACAAAACAAGTTGGCCGAAAAAGTCGTGCCAAAAAATCGCATCCTTTTTTGTCAGACGAATATTTTGCGTCCCCCCCACCCTTCAGAAATCGATCTCCAAGCTGTCAGTGCAATCCGGGCCGTCAGTGGCAGATTTCGCGGCTAATTGACGCGAGGTCTGGGGCATTCAGACAATTTTCTGTCTAGACCCATCGCATATTTCTTCCCAGTTTTTCCAGAAAAATGCCATCTAGCCAGGAATGCTGCCAGCTTTGCCTTGCTTTGCTTTGCTTTGCTGCCTGCCCATGTGTCAGCAACGTTCCAAGAAGAACCAGTAGCCGAGGAAAAAAAAAAACCAGCCTCTTTATCGTGAATCTAAGTCGTTATTTTTTCTCCTCCTCCTCAGGTCAGCTAAGAACAGTGGAAAAGAAGGGCGACGACGCCGTTCGCTTTGCTGCTGTTTCACACAAAAAGCTTTGCTTTTCTAGCAAGGAGACGCTCGCGGTCTTTTTCGCTCTGAGGAAGAGATGTTTCGGTCCCGGTTAGAGCATTTATTCGGTTGATGTCTGGAGGAAGCAGAAGGACTCGTCCTTCTCCGACCCGTGTCAGCTCCTCTCCGTGTCCCTGGTCTCCCTGGAGAAGTGCTTCCTTGGCAACGGACGCGAGCATCATGAATCGGTCACCCTCCAGACTATACGAAAAGCTCGTTCGTCCCTCAATCTTGACCTCTCCTATCTCGTGTGTTTGTGGTTTGCCATCTCCGGGGCTGCTCCGGATGCTGCTGCGGCGCCTTCGCCGCCGCCATCGTCGTCAAGATCTAAAAGTGGGGGGATGTCATTAGACGTAGCCTGACTGATAAGGAGATGGACAGCAGCGGCTATCGAGAATTCACGGACATCGTGTGTGCGGCACAGACGGACGGAAACGTCTACTTCGGTCAGCGCTCGACCCACGGGCAAAAAAAAAAAACCCTTTGCAATCATCTTGCAAAAAAATCTCCGTCGGTTGCCTTTTTCTGATGCTTTAGCTCGAGGCAACTCCCCATTTTGGCCCTGGAGGGGTCGACATTCAAGTCTCGCTCGGTGCGTCCAGGGTGTTTGCCCGAATCCCGAGGGTCGCATTTTCCGGCGCTGCTGCTGTCGTCCAGGCTGAGGAAGGCAACGTTGCAGAGGGAGAGACTGAATGAGGGATTCAAAAAAGGGACTCTGCTGCTGTTGCTGCTGCTTGAGCGTTTCGCTGCTTACCTAACAAAGAGGAATGCCCGAATTTGGAGTCGGACCGAGGGAGACTGGGGCCAGACAGAGGAGGGAGAGGAGGAGGCGGGAGGAAGTAGGGATGTGCAAGGCGAATCACTCGAATGTGCAGTGATCGACATCGGTTGCCAACTCAACTAACTCGGGGCTTTTGCTGAAACTGTGTGCGGAGCAGTTGCATTGAGCCAGCTCAAGTCTATGACGAAGGATGAAGTCTGACTGCTAACACCGTGAGCTTTGGCCAAGCTTTTCGCCCTGTCTCACAGAAGTATGAGGCATAAAGTAAGCGATCCTCCCCGACCGCCGGACCCACTTGGATGACGCCTGGCGAGGGGGGTGGGTGGGGTGGGCAGACACCTCCCCCTTCCATTGCCAATGGGAAAAAACTCTTTTATTTAAGAAAAACTTATGTAGTAAAAGTTGGGTCAACACCCCTCGGGCTGCGTCGAGCCCCCAGAAAGTAAACGTTTGTAACTACTGTTGAGTGAACTTGTTGGGTCGCCGCTGCGTGTGTGTTCGCCCCCTCCGGGTCTCCCGAGGTCCGTCCCCGAATCGTGACTCGAGTTCCATCCCCATTCTGGCGAGTGGGAGAGTAATGGCAAAGTATTTGCCGGCGGCGCCGAGTTTGCTTGATAAAAAGCCCGTTCCCACCGCTGGCAAATAAACGGCTGAGGGGTCGGGTCGGTTCTGGAGCTTCTAGGGGGCTCTTTTGTTGCCCGCTTTTTTGGGCAGTCTCGCCCCAGGACGATGATGGCGTACGCAGGAGTCTGGACATGAGTCGTCTATTCAACAATAAGCGTTGAGGGATGTGAGTTTGTGAGCTGATCGGGGGAGAGAGAAAGATTTTGTTGCAGTAGCAGCGACAGCCAAAAGAATGGGCGTTGCTGTTGCTAAGGACGTTTTTCATGCCTCCACAGCTTCTTCTGGCCAAAATGTGAAGCTCGTCCTTCCTTTCATCAGGCTTTTGTCGATGTGATGCAGCCTCCATGAATACGTGGATGGCATTTTTGCTCCGCTCTTCGTCAGTCCGTGAAGATTGGTTCAGCTCACCCCCCCCTCCTCCATCCCCTCCTGCCAGAGCGACCTCAGGTACACAGGTTGACGTCACTTTTGAGTCACTCTGTACAGCGGTGGCGGCCAAAGATATCGACGCTTTACTTGGCTAATGATGCTTCTTCTTGGCGCTTGAGTGAAGAAGCACTTTCTTTCTGGTGCCAAGGCAATTGTTTATTTCTCCAAAGGCGCTTTTTCTTCCTCGTTTTCCTCCTCCTCGATTGATTCTCGCCAAATCACCCACGCCGAAGCAAAAAAAGAGGGAAAAAAACCCTTGTCGTCATCGCGGAGGAGAAAAGAAAATGTGAGGCTCTATAAGAAAAATGTAACAGAAGTTGCTCTGTTTACTGCAATCGCATTCGTTCTCATATTGTCTCAGCATAACATCTTTTTCTTCTGTTACTCTTCCTTGTATATTGATCCTGAGACTTTGAGCAAAAAAAGACCCATTTTCATATCTCTCTCCGCCAGCCCACTGTTTTGAGGAGCCAGAGACAGAAAAAAAGGGGAGATTGCACGAATTTTGGGTAAACGTCTGCTTAAGAATGCAGCGAAAGAAGATACGGTAGCAGCTGATGTTTGTCTAGACGACTTTCGATCAAAGTTCTGCCAGTATTTGTAAAGAGAAGTGGAGGGGAAGACAGAGAGAGAGAGAGAGAGAGAGAGATGCATTACTTGAGCATAATTGATTTTTCGCTGGATTTGGGGTTCTTTAGCTCACTGTGATTACCTCATGCAAATGTGCATTGACAACGAGACAGCTCTGATACTGAGAGAAAAAAAACCCTGAGGATCATGAAGTATTATTCGCGACATAAAGACCGCTGGAGCCTGTGTTTACGACGCTGGCAACTCGCAAATTGAGCAGGCACCATTCTCTGCCTAAATATCGTCTCTCGCTCGCTCTTTTGTGTATTTTCCGCCCTCTTTCTGCTGTAAGAGGTCCATATCCTGCCTGCCCCAACTTTGCAGTGATGCACGCTTACGCTTTCCGAACGCCCCATTTACAAATACCATCGATTCTTTGGAATTTTCAGGCAGCATCAGACTCTCTTCTCGTCTTTTCCCACGGACGGATAAGCAAGGCACACACGCACACGCATACACGCGCGCACACTCGCACACATGCGTGCATTCAGCTGGATGTACTTTTCTTACTGAAAAGGAAGCTGCAGACAAGGAATGAGAACGAAAAAGTGGGGTATGTTGTTATCCCATATTGGGCTGAGGGCGCAGTCACACCGGGTCACAATATCACACACAAATGCCGGATCTGCCACGGCCACACGTGGCCCATGGGCGGTGGGGGCAGCGCCAGCGGGGCAGCGCCAGCGGGGCAGCGCCAAATGCATGAGTGTGACCGCGCCCTAAGCAACTGTTTTCCACGGCGGCGGCGACAACTGCAGCCTGCGCGATATAGAAATGAATTTGGTACGAACGACCCTAAGCCAGGAATTGTGAAAGCGAGCTAAGGGTGGGCTTACATTAGCGTAGATAAGGAACGTACACACCAACTGAGCACACAACCAAGTCTTCGCTCATAACAGGGCTGTGACTCATCAGGACTCCTCGGGGGAGAAGAACAACCTCTGGTGGCGGAAGGCCCATCTGGAAATATCAAGGAAGGAGGGGTAAATCAGGGCCCCCTCTTGTACGTGTCCGTACGCAGTACTCGAAAAAATCTGCTCCTGGGCCTCAGGTGGGTACTTACTTACTCCCCAGAGGAGAGAGTACCCGTGGTGGCCGGACGGGGGAGATGGGTGTCCTTCCCCCACTCTCCCCCTGCTGTCAACAATGTTCAGTGAAAGGCGTTTTCTTTGGTGAATGACAACTTGCAGGGGTGGAGATGGTGTCGGGTGCGGGGTCGGGGGGGGGGAGGGTTCGTCGTCGCATGGGGCAGGACGGAGGTCGACCCGGTTGACTGGTTTAAGCGCGGCCTAAGGACAAAACAGCAGCCTGCGTCTGCCAAGAAAGCGGTGAAGCCCGAAATTCAGAGGAAAGTTCGACCTCCTTTTCTTCTTTGAGCAGAGAAGTTTGGCCATTCGATAACATCCGCTCGTTTTCTCCCTCCGCCTCTCACTTCCGGTTTGTCCTCCTCCTCACTTCCGGTTACAATTCTGTGCCAGAAGTCATAAAGGAAACAAACGACGTCGTCATATCGACAACACAGAAGTCCAACATTTGATGTCGCCCTATTTGGCATTTCTGCTTTATTGTCCGGACGAGTTCAAATGCGAAAACTCCACCGGACGAAGATGACCCGAAATCTCCTTAGTTGCCGCTTGACGGACATTGTCCCTCTTTTCTGCCTTAGCAGTCCGTCCCGGGGGCACACATGACATTTATGCAGTGGAGGGAGCTCCTAGAGTGACTCACAAGTGATTCTGTCTCGTCGAGAAGTCCCTCTTCTAACACGCATGCATGCATACATCCATACATACACACACTCACTTTGTCCGATCCCCCCCCCCCTGGCTCTTTCTGTCCACCACCTCTTTTCGTCCGTCATTCGCATCTCGCATTCAAAAGAGTTGGTGTTAGCTAAAAAAGGGGGTTGGTTGTGAGCGGACATCGTATATTTTAGGGGGACAAAATCTCCAACAACCCCTCTTTTCTCACACCCCCTTTTATGCACTAGTTCATATCTTGACTTCTTCTTCTCCCTTTGTTGGTTTTACGATTTCTCCCCTCTTTTCTGTGCATTGGTGATTTTTTAGCTTTCTTTCCCAGGTCAAAGATAAAGTGGCTTAAGCTACCGAGGCTCGTTCTTAACCTGAGATTTTTTTTGAGAATTCCAAGTAGGTCCTGAAAAAGACTCTGGAACTGGGACTTGGCTGGACTTTTAAACAGACTTTTTTTTTCTTATTTTTCAGCGCCATTTCAAGTCGTCCAGGTTGACGTAAGACGCGCGAAAAGGAGAACGCAGCTGTTTCTGCGCACCCTCCCGACCCTCTTGACTTTCGATTTTCTCGTTGAGTTATCTGGAATGAATACATTAAAGGTCCAGTGACAAATGAGCACGCGGGAGACTGACAGAATGAGTGTGTTGGAGGCAGATAAATGGTCATTTGTTTGCATCCTTGAGCTGCGTCAATAGATTCGCCATTAGCGCAGTCGTTTGCATCGATCACAGGAGGAAAAACTGAGACTGCTTCTGGAGCATCTCCGCTGTTATAGATTGTGCCCATTCCAGGTACCTTTTTGTCTGTTTGCCCATCCCACATTTGTTAGGGACGTCACTTTTCCATTGACTGGTTATGGAGTGTGCAAAATGCAGACAAATCTTTTTCCATTTGGCCTCCTTTTCTCCACCTCATCAGCCTCCTCTTGTATCAGCCGTGAAAGCTCCTCAATCTAGCGTCAATGTAGCGTCTTAAACAGCTCGTTCTTTTGTTCTTCTTTCCTCTTAGGGCGCACTTGCAATGGCAATAGGGTCTTCACTCGTGTCCTCCTCCCCCCCCCCCCCAAATGACGACACTCCTCATGGGAGCCAAAGTCTGTGGACACTTTCACTGCCTGGTCATGGAGTGTGCGCATAAAAGCGGCCCCTCAGTATCCCGAGAGCTCCACAGACAGTCTCAGATATGGAGATGTCACAAAAGCATGATAGTGCGGATGCGCCCTAAGAGAGGAATCCTTTCACTGCGCCAACTCTGCTGTCAGACTTCTCCTAATATCAGCAACTCACTTGTCAGCATAAAGCCACGTCAAAATATCTGGGCGAACAATTCTCCCCTTTCTTTTTGCTGTACGCACTGACCATCTCTCAACAAAGCTGGGACTCCTGCCAACAGATTTCTTCTCTCTCTTTCCTCCTCCCCCCGCTCTTTTTTATGTCCGTGTATGCAGTGGTACCAATTTCTGGAGCTTTCTTGCTCTTTCCCTTTTTTTCTTATTTGGTCATTGCAGTTATCTCCCACTGCGAGAGCTTTACTCTACATGTGTGAAGTGCGTGGCACATAACACGCACGCACGCACGCACGCACGCACGTAGAATTGAATTGAGCACGAGGGGGAGAAGAAGTGGTCGGCAAGTGGGGGTCCAGGACAGTTGAAAATTGCGAGCCACACTCGGCCAGACATGGAGGACTGTGACGGCGGGAAAGGCCCACTGTGACCATGGCAGAAAGTTGAGGGCCGCCAGGTAGGACACGTCGACGGACGTGTGTCTGTCAGCTGCAGCCGGCACGCGATCAGTTCTCTCGTCGACCCTTCGTCTCTCCATTGTCTGGTTGAGCAATTGCGTGGCAGATGCTTTGAAAAGCCTTTCTCATACACACATTTGACCACTCTCGAAGAATGCATGGAGAGAGAGAGAGGGGGGGGACGTTACGACAAGCTGCTGCTGTGCCAAACTGAGTGCGGCGATATTTTCATATCATTGGGCAGTTTATGAAATATTCCCGGTCAATATCGCTTTCACTTTACGGCGCAAATGGAGTCCAAGGAGGACCGACCTGCCAGAACATACAAATGGCTCCATATCTCATTCTTCCCGCGCTTATTGCAACGGGAAGAAAAGACAAGAGCAGGGATCCCTCAGAGGCTGGCGGCTCGACAGAGGGAACAAAAAGCTTGCCTGCACCTTGGCAACAGCACGAGCCGAGGGGACGACGACCTGCACAAGTGGGAATTTGCATCAATAGTAAACTTGGAGGCCACCAGCAATAATAGGTGGAAATTTGAGCCCCCAGTGAGAAGGATATGTCGCCTGTCCTCCTCCTGTGAGCACGTATGGTCTCCGATGGCACAATATGTTGGTCAGTCGATGATTCTTCTTAAGGAAAGGAGAGAAAGGAGGAGGAAAGACCAATAAATTCATTTGAAATGGATGTGCGTTTGTCTCTGACGTTTTTCCCTCTAAAGCAACCTTCTCTAGCAGACTCTTTATCTGCTGTTTAGGCTTAAGGTGATAGGGACAAGAGAGAAAAATCTCCGGGCTTCCTCGGGTTCCGCCGGGTTCCACAGTCTCCCCCCGGCGGATGCAGACGAGCTATCGACTTTGACTCCATTACGGACTAATAACAGTGCATTTGTCAGCTTAGGACATGTTAATGTTTAAACGTCCTGCACCAAGTCCTAAATCAAATGAGATTAAGCCGGCTGGCGGGCATTTGGGTCAGTTTCTGGTCTTTTGTTCGTCGGCGTCGGACTCCTTCATGATCAGGGCTGCCAAAAGTGGGGGGAAAAATTGGCGGAAAGAATATGCAAAAATGAAGAAATGTGCAATTCGCCTCAAAAGGAATACAAAGCGAGGCAGACGTGATACAATAAGACGGCTGCGTTAATCCCCTATGGGGCAATCGAGTCAGTAGTGATCCTGTTGTAGGTACTGCACAATACCAGCGATCCAGCTGGCTGGTAAGTGTATCAAGCAGCTTAAAACGATGGCTTCTTTTGGGAGGAAGACCAAAAAACACTGCACAGCCAGATAATATTTGGAAGAAATGTGCACGAAACGTTGTGAACTGCACAGAAAGTCTCACCTTGGATTGGCTTTGGTGCAGAACATGTGCATTTGCATCTGTGTCCCTCTCTGGCAGCTCTATTCATCACACGAACCCACGCATGCATACAAACGTCGTGTGTGTGTGTGTGTGTGTGATTTCGTTCCGCTGCGGTCAAATCGGCTTAACGGCTTTTTCCGGTCGAGCCAACCGATAGCTTATACGAGTATTGGGTCAGTGAGTTCTCCACCAGACAATTGAGAACTTTTTGGGTGCATTCGAAGACCGAACAAATGCAAAGAGGGGGGGGGGAAGAAAAAGATCTCTGCTGAGTGAGAGTGTCAAGACTCAAAAGCTTCTCCATCCTTGTTGCGGGCTGGCAGTGGTCTAAACTAGGTCCAGACGATTTTGAATTTCTAATTTTTTTTTCTCTCTCCACCAACTTTTTCCCCCTCCTGCCAATGCGATGGAGTGACTTTTTGTCCGGTCGAGCGAGTTGTTCGTGCAGTAAATGGGTACAAAGCTGGAGTTGGAGATTTGCTGACCAGATTTTCATCCAGAGGCGATCCATAAACTCGACTTTAGGAGGTTCGACTCTCTAGGGGGAGCAGAGAGAAGAAGAAGAAGGCAATCAGCCTGATTGTATTTGAGCTGTTGCGATTGGGCCGGTCCAAAAATCTCTCTGTTAGCAGCTCTTTCTGTTACTTTCGGTCAAGCGATTCTCTCAGATCCTCTCAGATTGGATGGCAAAAGTTGCATACAGTTGTCGCGGAATTCCTGACCCCGGCTTAGGGCGCACTTGTCCGGGCACAACGCGGGAGCGGCCGTGGACGTGAGAGGCCAGCAAGATGGGTGCATAACCGGGTTTGGAGGCTGGGGCGGACCAGAAGAAGGGTTTCCCGGCAATAGAAAAGCCATTGACTCGTTCCCTACGGACAGCGGAAGAGCAGGGGGTGGGTTTGTTTTTTCGCCTAAGAGGATGTGTTTTTTATTGAAAATTTTTTTTTTGGTGGAGCCGCCGCCATAACCGATCTGAGATCGGGCAAATGCTTTCAGGGTGTACGCGAATAGAATTGGTGGAGGCGAGAGGAAGAAACCGCCATAAATATCCGAAATTGCCACTTGGACCACAAGCAAACGCGCAATTTTTATCCATCATGCGCGCATAGAATATAAGTTGTGTTGCTCTTGAGGGGTAGGGGAGGAGGAGGAATATAATGGCCTCAATTGCCTCGTGGCCGGACAATTTTCTTCACTAAAAAAGAAAAGGAGATTGGTTTGACCGTTAGAAGGCCATTATTTGCAGCAGCAATAGCAATAACAGTGGTAATGTGTCCCAGTTTCAATTGACTTGTCAACCACAGAATCTCTGCACCTTCAGACATTTTTTGGGTCAAAAAAGTAACAAGGCTAAAGTGCGTTTTATTCGGGGGAAAAATGAGCAGGACCCAACGAAACGTCCACGTTTGGGCTATTTCACCTCCCCCCCCCTCCGGACTGCCCAAACATGGAGAAAGCTACTGTCATCAAGTCTTCCTGGACGAGCACGTCCCAGTTACAAATGAGGGGTGATTTGCTAAGAGGGGGAGTGACTACATTTGCTGTTGTCCGGTATCTTGGCAGGGAGAGTCACAAACCGCTTGGTCACGATTTCTACCTTGATGGCATCTATATCCTATATTTTTTTTGTCAGGAAAAAACCGATCTGGGATAGACAGGAACAATGTTTGTGACCAAAAAAGGGAAAAAAAAGTGGAACTAGTCAGAGGGGCTGATACCACTCTATCTTAGGGTGCATCTACACTGTCATACATTTTGAGTCATCACTGCACGCCTCGAATGGTGGGGCTCACCCATGGTGGACGCGCCCTAAGCCCCGCTACATGCAGATCCCGTACCGAGCGTGGAAGAACGTGGAGAAATAGCGGGAAACTCGTACGTCTGAGAATCGTCATTCCATAAAAAATGAGGCTGGGGGAAAGTTTGGAAGGGGTAGAGGGACAGTGTGATAGGGACTCATCGTCCATGACAGAGCAGAGAAATAAACAGAGGGAAAGGAGAGAGAAGGGGGGGGAAACTGTGCTGTGCTGGCTATATCGAGCGGTCCAAAACCAATTTGTTAGATTGATGTAAATCCATTTTTCTAGCTTTGCCTCTAACTGGCACGTCTCGATGCTTCTGACAAGAGCTGGACTCGTACAATGCGTTGCCGGTGGAAGATGCATGGACTCATCTGAGCTGTTGCCGCAAAAAAGCCCCCCAAAACCTGGGTAGCAACGAGGAAATTAGGTCGATCCTGAATTAAATATGCCGCGAGACAAAGAAAGACCTTTGCTGATGCAATTCTGCTTCTGTTGCCACCCGCCAACAGTAAGATTTATATTTCATGATCTGACGTAAAGTACTTGTTTATGCTCGTCGACCATGTGGCAGCCGCCATATGAATACGACGCCAGCCATGTTTTTTTTCCACCTTCCTTCTTGGCACAGATGTTTCTAACCGCTGTCAGGACCAAGATGGTTCCCTTTTTTTAGCCTTGTTCCCTCGGAAGGATGCGATAAAGTTTTTTTTACCCCCCCCCCCCCCCACACACACACACCACCAAACTTAGGAGACACCAAACTTGGACAATCCATCATTGAAGAGATTCCTCTAAAATTGTCAAGGGAGAGATCTTTTAGCCTCGTGAAAGACATTGATAACAGCCTTTAAGGCTTGTGCTTTAAGTTAGCTTACACACGTGGAAATGAAAGCTTTTTTTGCACCGTGAATCCTGAAAAATGTCACAGAGTACTGCACTTCTTTTGGGTTGCGCTTAAAGACCATGATGATGCACTTCCTCCTCACCTATTTTTCTTCGCCGAAAAATCCCACCGAAGCTATTTACAGGGCGTTTAGAGCCTTTAGGCTCCTCGATAGCTGGAGAGAAAGCTAATTTATGCAAAGCCCTTCTTTACTACGTTACAAGCTTTTGAACGAGATGAAGCTCCTAAAGCCCTAAACATCATTTAGTGCTCAGAGATATGCAAACTGTCTCATTCAGGCATTTGGGGGGGAGAGAAGAAAGAAGACCTGAAAATACCGGGTAGAAAGTAGCTGAATTAAGTGTCCGAAGTTAGTTCAGAGCCTTTTTAGTCAAAGCATTGGCGTGTTTATCTTAGGGGGACATTGCAGAGGCTTAAGGGATCACTGCCAAATGGATGCCAAGACTTTGGAGGCTAATCCCACTTGTTAATCGCGTGGAATTAAGGACAAGGCATTTGTTTTCACTCAAATCGACGCAGCTTCTGCATGGACTACACACATGCTGTTGGCTCCGTAGTCTCTGCTCGGAGGGGGAAGATTCCAAAACTCAAGACCCAAGATCAATTAGGACCCAGGGTGCTGAGTTGTCAAGTGCCGCAAAGCTCTTTTCAAAGAAATCTTGAAATTTTTCTCACTTTGTGACCGTTCAGTATATTCTTCTGCCATCATGGTCACCCCCCCCCTCCTTGAAGGCGCCCCGTACGTATTTACCCTGAGACTCCACGCAGAAAGTGTACAAGAGAAGAATGAAGAGATCCTTAACTCTGAAAGTGAAGAAGTGCCATATCAACTGGGGGATTTATTTGAAATTGAACTCCTTGGACACCCCTAAACAGGCCAGGGGGGGGGGAGAAAGGGTTTTTTTTGTCGCAGAGAAGCGTGAAGAGTAAAAGCAGCATACACATAAAAAACCTCCCCTCGGTCACATAAAGCGTGGATCAAGGAGTCAACGGCTTGGAAAACGAGATGGCTCCATCCCAAAATTTCTAGGCACCTTTTTTTCTCCCGCATAAAAAAAGAAAAAAACAACAGGAAAAAGCTGAGGGAACTCAAGTAACTGCAAATAACCAGCAGATTAGAAATGGAAATTGCACAAATGGACACGTAATCATATGTAAAGAGGCTCCTCTTTCCTTCGGTCGGGGGGGGGGGGTGAAGAGAAAGTCTTGGGAGAAATTTTGCCAAAAAAGGAGAGTGCCTAAAACAATACCATTTGACTAAGTCAACATTTTGTGGTCGTCCGATGCTCAACAAACAAATGAGTAGCGCTCATGTTGGAAGAAAGCAACGAGGAGCAGCTCAATTTTGCTAAAGTTAGACACGGTTCACTAGACTCTCTCTGCTGTCGGTAACGTAATCCAGTGAGTATTCGTGTCATTTCCTAAGGTTGGAACGTCTGGAGAGCAACAACTTCTCCTTGCTTGTGCCCTGCATTTTTGGGTAGTTTTGTCCTCTCTTGCTCCCCCCCTCCTCTTTTCCACACAAGAGTCTCTGTGGGTATTAGAGTGGACCAAAAGTGTCAACATTCCCCAATGCTAACTGACCGCAAAACTCTTAAAAGCAAGGGGAACTTTGGGAAAAAAGGGGAGGAGGGGGGATTGAGAGGGGGACTTTTTGGGGGTGAGGCTAAGCAAGATACTGCAGCAAACAAGCTCTTCTCCCCCCCGTCTTCTTTAGGTGCAGAAAATTGCCGATGAAATTGAAGGGATCATCATCTCTCATCCGCTGTCAGGGCAAAGGGTGCGTTTGAGCTTGCCAAAAGCACTTTTTCTGCAACGTTGGTTGCGTCTTCGCCTTGAACGAGGCCAAGGGGACAGATTCCTCCACGTGCATGGACACACGTGTGTGCGCGGACATCTGACAAACGTCACTAACGTGATTTTTTTATTCGCTCACGAGTGGCTTGATAAAAACTGCTTTGCACGAACCGTCCTGCTGTAAATGTGCAATTATTGCAGTCTACACATTTATTGGAATTTTTCTTTTGCACGCACTTGTTTCTGGAATGGTCGCAAATGTGGGCTGGTGAGTCCTTCTTGTGCAGGTGCAAAACTAAAGTCAAAACACATTGTGTAAATTAACTGCGTGAGGGATACGGAAGAAAAAGAGGGAACTGCAATTCGATATCGACTGGCAATTTCCATAAAGTACTCGATTCTGCTGCTCTCTCTCTCTCCCCTCTGCATTTCCACGCAAAAAATTCTTCCTCCTAACACGTGGCAAATGAAGTAGAAGCAACTGTGTGCGCGAGTGCGCGCGCGCGCGCAAAAGTGTGTGCCATAAAATGAGATACGACTTCAGATTCCTTTACTGATATTCACACACGTCGTTATGAGCAAACACGCACGCACGCGCGCGCGCGCACGCGAGGCCTTGACGACGTCGAGGGCATTTTTTTGGGAGATCCTGTTACAATTTATAAATCACCGTTTAGCCTCAATCGGGCCGTAAAACAGGGCTCTTATTGCGGCCGGCACAATTGTTTGGTTTGAGAAGCCATTGATTCTAATTTACTGTCAGAGGTATCAGTTTTTCAGGGGAAATCTGACCGAGTCAATGGAACACAACTGGCGAGCCTGGACTGCTAAGGTAAGAACTCACAACTTCTCTTCCACACTAGCACACCCAAAGTTTCCTAGTGGGAAAAAGAAAACCGGGCAAAGTCGCAAACAATGGGTAATAGGGAATCTTTTTGGGGGCGTGTGAGATTCGGTATGATGATTGGTTGGCACTAATCCCAGACATTTCTTGTGTGTCTGACAGGGGGGGGATGCGATAAGAAGAGGGTTTGTACCCCTGTTTTTCCTCCCTCACTAAGGGCGCATCCACACAGCTAAATGTGATGAGTGACTTTGGAGGAGCCGAGAAAGAAAGAGGTGATGGTAAAAGAAGTTGGATGAAATCATCACTTGTGTGTTCATCATGTTGGCCATCAAAATGGCAGAGGAGGGGCTGGGGTGCGTCACGCCGTTGTCAGCAGTGGTGTGGAAGTCCAAGGTCTGACACGTCTTGTGTTCGATGCTCCCTCCCTCCCTCCCGCCAGCTGCTGGCTGCCCACCGGGACCAGGAGGGTGTCGAGGGACAGGAACTGCACAACGATGCTGAACTGGTCCGTGATGTGCGTCCATCTTTACTCACCAGTGGCTTGGGACCACGGATGGCTGCCTTCTACATGGCGTTCAACTGTGTCCAATATAGTAAGATCATGTTCCCTGTGCGGATGACAAGTAGCTGACAAGGCTAGGTCCGGCTCCAGGCTGCGGTCCCTGTTGCCCTTGTCCGGGATGACATGTCCCAGGACAGTCCGGGCCGCCGCAGGCCCCGGATTGGGCCTGGATGCTTGATTAGCCTCTCTTGTCGAGCCATCGTTTGTCTCCCATTGTGGCTACGGCCAAGGCCCTGGTGCGTCCTGAATGGATTTTCCCCCACCCGCGCGCGCATCCCTCACCTCTGGCGAGTAACGAGAAACACCGCACATGTGTAATTTACTGCTTTTAACGTCGAATTCCTGCCCCTTCCACTCAATACGAACTTCACATACACCGAGTTTCCTGCAGCTTTTGGTGGCCTCTTTCTCCTCCTCCGCCAAGTAAATTAGGAAAGCCATAAATCGCTTCTTCTTCACCCCCTTAAGCATGCATGTCTGTAAAATGCTTCTTCCTCCTGAGGCAATTCGAGCATCCGCTTTCCTCTTCTTCGAAAACCGTTTTCGGTTGATCGGCAAAAAGACGAGCAGAGGGAAGGAGAACAAAAATAAAACTTTTCTTAGCAGAAACTCACGTTTAACAACACTTGAATGTGACAGAGGGAACGTCGGACTTTGCTGATGCAACCGTTGCAGTCGTCGAGGAGGACAAAGCTAGCGAAAGTCTCCTTATCTGGTCTTTCTGCTTCTCGTCCTCCTTGTTGAAGCGAAAAAAAAGGAAAAAATTGGCGACATCTGTCACAGATAGAGCATATTTTTTCTGTCCTTCTGTTGTCTGCATACGTGAGTGGCTGGGCTATCGATTGAAGGAGCGCATTTCTTGACATCGGTGCTGGCGTCACAAAATTTGGGGAAGCAACTAAATATTTCTCGTCCTCCCTGCTGCTCTCTGCGTTCAATAGTTTTGCGGTTAAGCCTCCTCCATCCGTCAGCTTCTTCGTCCGTTATTGAGGCAAGCGTCAATCGTCGACAGAAGAAAGCAGAGGATTGTTAAGGTCGCGCTTGCACAGGGCACATTTGGTGGCGGAGACAGAGGGCGTCGTTTGGCATCCGCGTGACGAAGAACAAGGGGTGGATGAGTGGGAGGGGGAGGGGGGGGGGGAATCTGCCCATGCCAACGCAGCCCTTAAGTGCGCTGTCGAAGGCGGTTTGGAAGCGGACAAACCCAGAAAAGAAAAAGGATGTCATATTTCTCAACTGATTAACGAACTCTGCTGTCTCTTAGCTTCTTGCTTCTTCCTTGGGGCGATTCACATCGCAAATGGCTCTAAATATCCTTAGAAAAAGGGGAAAATCAATTACCGACACGGAGATAAATGTCTGGCCGAGAGTCCATAAACTTCTCTGCTCCAGGATGGGGAAAATTGCTTTGTTTCTTCTCCCTGAGACCTTGAGAGTTTTTGCCTGCCAAAAGCATCAAAGAAGATTTTGCAGATGATCCAACAACAGCTGCAAAAGCAAGCGCAGATGGATGCCACAATGTGGGAAAGGACACACGAGGTGGGAAAGGAGAATAAGTTTCAGAGCTTTTCTTTCCCCTCCCCCCTAAAATGTTGGGAAGAAGTCAAGATCACGTTAAAAGGGAGGATGCATGTGCGCGAGAGATGGCAAGAAGGGTTTTTCTGACGTTGATTGAAAGCATGCGAGCTTTGCGTGCGTGGGCGAGTGCGCGCGCGCGTGTCTGCGTGCGTGAGTGCGTGTGTGTCAGAGAGAGAGAGAGAGAGAGAGAGAAACGAAACGATGCCCCCAGGCTGTTTAACGGCTTCTTCGAGACACGCCATAGGGACACACATGTCGTTCCCTACATATTGATCAGGACCGTGTGCGTATTAATCACTTTTCACTTCCTCCCCCCCTGCCCCCCGCCCTCCCCAGTGCCACTCCCTGCCTCCCTCCCCGCCCCCTTCTCGGGGCTGGAATTGACTTCGCATGTCTATCATAGCACGTGCCATGAAATCCTGCCCAGGCCTAGGAAGTCTTTATAGGACACTTTTTGCTCATACTACGCTTCTTGCAGTGCAAAGCAATTCTTTCATGGCCGGAGAAAAGGCTTTCCTAGCATCATCTCAAGCCTTTCATTGGCTGCTGCCTGCTTCTTTGTCCCCCTTTCTATTTTCTCAGCTAAATAACATCAGCCTGGCGAGAGAGAGAAAAATCCTGAGCAACAGGTCTTTTCTATACAAGCCCCGCCTGCTTTGTCAAGCCTCCTCCTCCCCCTGCCAGCTTTCAGCTTGTTGCTTTGCTTCCAACAAACATCAACACACAACAAGGCCAAAGAAGGCAGCAAAAAGCGGAGAAAGCTCGTTATATGGGAAGGGAAAGCCTCTTCGAGAGAGAGAGAGAGCTGAGGCCGTTAGTATTCGGCGAGAGAAACGAGGCAGCAAGCTATAAAAGCTTCCTCTGCCTGCCAACCCTTTGGCTGCTGCCTCTCAGCTATCAGATCCTGCTACTAACACACACGCACACACACAGAAAGAAGGGGGCTTCAACCACCGTGTGAGGCGTCAAGAATGGCAACCGTGAAGGACGTTTCCGCCTCTCGGCCACCAGTTGTCCGGGAGATGCCACTGATCAGCTGTCCGTCACTGCTGCTGGAAACGATCCTCACTGCTCGTCTGGTGCAGCGATGTAGACAGCTCATAGTGTTTTCACTCTTTTTTTTTCCACGCATACTGTAGCAGGTCACATACAGAGAAAGGAGGCGAGCAGCGAATCTCTCTCTCTTCTCTCTCTCTCACACACACACACGCACACGCACCCACGCACGCACGCTGACGCGCGCGCACGCGCTTGTACCTCAACATCACAGGCGTGCAAGCAAAGCAAGTTCTGAAAGGAGCTCTGCTATCTAGCCCTAGAAGGGCAGGACAAGCCAGAAAGCAGCACAAACCCTTTTTCTTATATGTGAAAGCGCGTGATAACGGGGGGCTTCTTTTGCTTGGCTCCTCTTTCTCTCATCTGGCCGGCTGCCATCTTTTGTAGCTTGGATTCTCCTATATTAGAAAATCTCGCAGAAAAAAGCAACGCTGAGAAGTTAAAACTCATTCCTGCAAGAAGTATTTGACGCAGCAACGAAAACACTGGCCGAGTGAGATAAAACTCAGCTATGGAGCTGGACAAAAAATATATATGTGTGTATAAAGTCCATGATGTCTGAAGCATATTCCAAGGACTCCCAAGTCTTGCTCACCTCCCTCCAGCGATTCGTCCGGTCATGAAGTGAATGGAAGCCATACACGTAACGACATTTGCGTCTCCCCCCAGAGAGAGACACACAATGACGTCCCCTCAATTTTTCTCCCAAACATACCCCTTGATGGGCAAAAAACGCGCGCCTCAATTCCACCACACTCTGATCATCATTTCCTAAGAAAAGCAATCTGGTGTAGTAGCCAAGACCAATCTCCTCTGGTCACCATCATCATTTTGCGGGGTTTCATGCCGCAATCTCCCTCCATGTCTCGCTGCACACATGCGCTCGGCCAGACAAAAGTCAGCCCGAGTTCCACGTTGTACAGTTGGTACAATGTGTCACAAAAAATAGGGCACAACAACACCTTTCCTTCTCCCTCATCCGCTGCCGCTTCCCCGGACTTCTCGGCGTGCCAAGCTTGACCTGAAAAGAGGGTCCAAAAGCTACATTCCCCAGGGATGATTTTCTGCTCTCCCAAACTGACCAACACTTCATTTGGCTTCTCTCTTTTCTTCTGGGTCGGTCTCATGAGACTCATTTTGCCCCTGGCAGTTTGTTCCGCAGATTGACTCGATCTCTCTCTTCCAGAAGTAGAACAGGGGGAAGGGAAAGTTTATAAGCAGGTAATTTGGGGGAAAGTTGCTAAAATTAGGAAAAAAATATAACACAGCCTGAAGAAATTGTCTCTCACACACATGTTGTTGTGAAAAGGGGTTGACAGTGTGGGTGTGTCAGAAAAGAGCACAGGAAACAATCCCAAAACAGGGGGGGGGGGGCGGGAAAGCACTAGAAACGTTATACTCGTGAGCATCTTTTGTCAAGTCGTTTGTGTCTGCCCGACCGACCTTCCTATGCCTATTGATTTACGGACTTGTTTTGGGAAGGTGAAGAAAGACCAGAGTCACGTCTCCATCCGCAGGCTGACACGATTTAAACGTAACTTTTGATGTTTTCGCTTGACCAAGTTTGATGAATCTGTTTGACATTAGAGCTTTTTCGTTCCATTTGGTCAAGAGACCTGCCCCAATCCCCTCTTCTCCCTTGGGCATCTTCCACCCTCCCCCCCTTCTCTGAATGTCCTGGACAACCAAGGCCGGAAGTCGCGAAGGACACAAAACGGAAATTTGAGACTCTTCTGATTTTTTTTTGGGGGGGGGGGTTAGTTGGTGGTATTTGGGTATGTTGCAACCGTCGCATTCGTCATTTGAAGACTGCTTTTAGGACAAACGTCAGTCCCCACTTGAATATGCGTGCGCAATGCAGGTATTGTGGTCACAAAGGTGTTGTCGCAGTAATTTGCTTACGTCTGTCTGAAAATGCCAGCTTTCTTCCTCAATGACCTTACAAATGTGCACGCTGACAAAGCTTCTGGATCGTTGAACTATTACTTTATCTGGTTTTTCGCGCTTCAAAGCGTCAGCACCACTGGCGAAAGTTCGTCTGGATGGATCGACAGTCTGAGTCAAAAGTGTGTCATACAGTGCGGGGCAAAAGGCTGTCATACAGTCCGGGTCACAAGTCTCTCATACAGTCCGGGTCATAAGTCTTGCCCGGCGCGTTGACCTTGAATCGTGAACCTGAAAGACTGCAACAAGTACAGCGCGAACCTCAGTCAATTTTTTTCCCCCAAGGATACGACCCAGTATGATCAATGAAGTGGCGACTCGTACTTTAGACCAGGACTGTGCGCAGGCATGTGACTCCCAGCCAATATGTATGTGTACACGTATTTAAGTTAGGACAAAAAAGAAAAACCTATCTTACAGTAAGTACACTTATCGGGAAAAGATCGACCACTTTTTTCCCAGTTAATTTTTAGCACTTTTTGTCAGTCCATTGGCCAGGGGATAAAAAAGTCAAGAAAAATCGTGATGTCATTCGTCTGGTGCAAAAAGATGTAGGTTAGTTTCTCCTCACCCGCCCACTTCTCCCTCCCCCCTGCCTCCCTCCTCGTCCTCCTCCGCGTGCATACGCGCGTGATGACGATAAAGAAGATGGCATCAGACAGTAAAAATGACGCCCAAATCTATGGCATTGTAACTCTTTTTTCTTCCACGACACCCTGTAGGAGGAGTTGCTGCATGATCACAGATCGAATTATGCAAAGAAGGCCTCACTTTTTCTCTCACTCCGAGGGCGTTTTCTCCACTGGTTTCGTCCGTTTGTTTTGCGCACACAGAAAAATCTGAACAAATGTCTCGCCGAGAAGAAGAAATCGCACTCACTCATCCTCGGAAGAGGGGCGGATTTTCAGTTTAGTAAGCTCATAGTAGTAAAAAAAAGGTCCCTTTATGGTGCTACAGGGTGTATTGTGATAGACGTTCTCTCCAGCAACGATCGGTGAGTTTAGTCACCTGAGAGAAGAGCTGCTAAAAGTGTCGGTTACATTTAAGCCTTTGTCGATACCTAAAAAAAAGCTTCCCTCCCTCTAGACTCGTGTATAATAATCATCCATTGGACGCCAGAAGAGGGTGGAGGGCGTGCGGGTGAGGCCCCCCCGTGGGCCCCCTGCGGGGCCCAGATTTGTTGCCTCCGTGGGTGGCCAGCATGTGTGTAATAATGAAGAGGGGGAAAAATGAGGTGACTGACGTGCATAAAGAGCCTGGATTTACTAGATGCGCTCACCTCACACACACACACACACACACGTAGGAGGCGGAGGCGGAGGCGCTTTTGTCTGCCCTTGTTCCGTCACCTGCGTCATTTGCATGGCCAAACGCTTCTTCTACGCCGGAGTCGTGGGCCTCTCCGGGACTGGACACGACTGCCCTGATCAGCATGCAAACTGCCACACAATTGGTCAGCTGCGACTAAACGGTAACGGCGGATAAAGCGCTTGCCTGGCGAGGACACACCGAGGACTGCGCATATGGTGACGGTCTCGACTCTGCTCGAGGCTGTCATCATAAGCGGAGTCTCCTGTTTTGTACCTGCCTCCCCTGGAAAGAAATTTCACCGTCAAGAAAAAGGGATTTCCACGTGCACGACGGAGACGAAGGAGCCCTCGCCGTAAATGCTGCTCTCCTTTTCAATCGGTCTCTCTTTGCTTCTCTCAAAATATTTGCCTCTTGCTTTGCAGAAAAATGAGCGACCAAGAGAGAATCTGTTTGCTCTTGCATTATTAATCCTGTGTTTTCCTGGAGAGAAAAGAGCTTGTGACTTTTTTTTCCACCCTCGATCTTTCCCCCTTTTTTTGCTCTCTCCTATCCAATTAGCCTGATTGCAATTAGTCAGGGTAGGCACGCGATCAGCTTGCCAAAGAAGAAGACACAACTGCTGCTACCAAATGAGCGCAATTAAAGAAATTTTCCGCCAGTGTGCGCTAGTTGAAAAGTTCGTGATTGACTAACCCAGTCGGTTCTCCCCCGTCCTCCTCTTCTGCCAGCGTACCTGTGTAGCGCGCACAGCCAGGCCAACTCCGCCTGAAAGGGGCGAAAGTTGCACGTGTTGTGCATGTGCAAGCCGGATCTGCGCAGTTTGCGCATGGGGCGGTTGGGCAGAGCAATTTGTGGCTTTTTTCGGGTGCGTGTGTGCCTTAGGGGGCGTTTGCACAGGCAAAGTCTCTGGACGGACGCGATTCACTTATACGTTTGTACTTCCATGTGTTTATTTTGACGGCCTCTACGGTGTAGAGAACTTGCGCGCTCTGACAGGAGTGGACTGACTGAACGAGTGAGCGTTGTAGACGTCGGTCACTACAGCCTTGGCCAGTGTAAACGCTCCCTTTGTCCTCTCTTTCGTATGCCAATAATTCTGTCACGACTTCGGCATCGAAAGACCGAAATCTCTCAATCTCCTCTCAAATAGCTCAGATTCAGGCTTTGTTGACAAGAAGACGATCCAACTTCAGCACGAGAAATGAATTAAGATGCATGAGATTGGCCAGCATTGTTCCAGTCGGTGGACCGGCGCAAGTCCTGATTGACAGAGGCGTCCGTGGATGCCGCCACCTCCGAGACGTGCGAGGCGTTGATCAAGGCAGACTTCAGCAGCAGCACGAGCGAGCGAGCGAGCGAGCGAACGAACGAACGAACGAACGAACGAACGACTCACGCTTATTCCTCACCTGGATCGATCAGATATCAAACACCGACCCGACTAGCGAATTATGGCCACTTTGCTGCCTGCCTTCAGCTGCTGCTATTTGGTGTAAACTGTGTTAAAGACTCCTCTCTCTCTCATACACACACACAAGGGGGAAGGAGAAAAATTACGACGAATCGTAAATATCTGCTGTTATCGACGAACAATTCGAGATCAGCGTGCTAAATCACGTCCGTCCCGTGCATTTTTGCATAACCCTCGTGCAAAAGTGACGTCTTCTCCCATATCACAGGAGGCAGAAGCCGACGCTCTGGCCAAATGTTTACAACGTCATTGGCTGCATTTTTCCGGGCATGCGCAATGTTTAGGCCACTTTCTCCTTCGCCCCCCTCCTCGTGGCGTCCGCGTGGGAGGGAAATGTGGGCAGGGCTTGCTCGCCTGCATCCGCCAATACAAAACAAGCAACAACAAGGCAACAAACAGCAGAGAGCGAGAGAGAGAGAAAAGAGAGCTGCTGAGCCAGCAAACAGCCAGGCCTCCTCTCTCTCTCGCTCTCGCTCTCGCTCTCGCTCTCGCTCTCGCTCTCGCTCTCGCTCGCTCGCTGCCTGGCCTGGGAGAATTCAGGCGGAGCTTCGCACACACATAAACACACTTGCTGGCGGCAAACAAACAAGCAAGCAGGCATGAATGCGTGTGCGAAGAAGGGTGTGACGCCTCCGCTGCACTGCCCCTCGCTCTGACTGGGCTGATGCGGTGGACAGCGCAGTCCAGGGGGGAGGCAGCTGTTTGTCTTACTTCACTTGCTGGAGGGGCCTCCCAATGATACAAGCAAGCCTTGTACATTTAGTGGCGCTGATCGGCCTGTTCAGGGTACTCCAAAGTCTGTGCATTTGTACTCCAGCTTAATACTGCGTCACATTCCTGACGCTTCCATTCATGTCACTGCTTTGGACAGCTGTGGAGTGTACAATAAGCACTGGTGGGCCCTAGCTCCGGCAGCCACAGGACTGCTGTGGAGCGATCAGACAGTGAAGAACTGCCTGGGTGACTGGAGGCACCAGCAGATTTGACAACTTGGTCCATCCTTGAGGGCTAGTTAAGGAGTGTTCATAACCTCCATTGTTGATGCTCTCCGTCTTACTGTCATGGAGGAGCAGAAGGATAATTGCCGAAATTTGAAACATACTGGAGAGAATCAGACTCCTGTTATCTTTGTTAAGTATGCAGACTGTAGTGCTAAGGCAAAGACTCAAATCAAGTGTTACCCCGTAAAAAGTTAAGCATCCATGATATTTCATTGCATGTGGAAATATATTGACAGGCTGAATACATGTACATGGAGGGGGACCCAAAACTGGTTCCGTCACGTACCCGTGCCCCAGTCTTCATGTTTTTGGGTATGACCAGAAAAATGCTAGTGGCTTTTCTAGAAGCCTTCTCTAGAAGGCAAGCAGCACGTGGTTATGCGGCCTAAACAAGCAGGAAGCAGGCGAGCTCTGGCCTGTTTTTTGACGTCAGCACATAGCCCAGCCAATTTTCGTCCTCCTGGAGAGAGAGAAAGACCCTGGGAAGGAGTTTGCTTGCTTTTGCCTCAGCTCAACACACACACGCACGCACGCACTGGTGGAGCAGCAGCGGCAATAGCACACACAGAAAGCAAGCAGCCATGCCTGCCTGCTTGAAAATACACAAGCCAATGGGGGCCCTCGCAGTTTCTTTCTCTCTCTCCTAACTTCTACATCCCTTTTGAGCCTCTTTTGGGCGATGTAATGGCTGCTTCTGCCTCCCCTTGCTCAGCAGCACGGGGCTGTAAAGCCCAGGAAGAAGTAGAAGATGAAGAAGAAGAGGAAGAGGAAGGACCAGAAGACGAAGGACAAGAAGAAGAGGAAGGACGAGAAGAAGAGGAAGAAGCAGAGGGAGAAGAAGAACATGATGATGATGATGCCGGCAAAGATGCTGCTGATGGTGACAAAGACGGACAGGGAGTAGGAGGAGGCCAAGAAGAGAGAAAGAAGAAAAGTTGGTCCCTTTGCCTGCAAAGAGAGAGCTCGACTACGCTTCTAATTCACGCATTTGTCTGTGCACTCGTTCAAGTATTCAATGAGCAAAGTCTTCGCTTGAATTGCCTGAAGCCTAGCATGTGACACACCACGGCAGAAATCGTTTAAAGAGACAGTTAAAAGCGTTCTATAGTATTGGACACACCATTCAATGGCAGTCACGTTCGTATACTAAGCGTTAGGACATAGAGAAAGTGTTAGTACTGATGCATGTTGAAAGCTTTTAAAAGTACATACGACAGGTCTTTCCTCGTGATAAAACCTTTCGAAAGTCACGGTTGAGAAAAAGCTGTGTTCTTATGTCTTAGGACCCAACACGCGAAGCCATTGGCTCTCCCATGTTTGCTATGCTGCTTTGATGCCTTTTCTGCTTCTCCTGCGTGACCCGGCCAGGTCAGGATATGGGAAAAACAGGCGGAAAAAAGGAGGGCCCCGATCGGCGTCGCCAGCAGCCGCAGCAACGGCAGCAGGGGCAGCGGCGGCTGCGGCCTCGGCCTCGGCGTTGGCCCCGTGTACAGTGCATACGCACAGGACGCGCATGAGGAGGGATCAATGGGAGGAAACCAGGAATTTTGCCACAATTTGCTTGCTCTGTGTGTGTGTGTCTCTCTCTCTTTCTCTCTGTACGACTCCTGCACAGACTTTGGGGCACCCTTGTCTAGGATAATCTTCTTTTCACTTGTACAATCTCTTCTTCTGGCACATTTGGACGTTGACGTCGCTGCCGTTATTCGCACGCCTTCAAATATCCCCGCCATGTTGGCCCAAGTGGACGTGTCCTCCTCCTTGCTCATGTGACCCTCCCAGCGGCGCCTTCTACAAAATAAAACCGCACTGAGCCAGTCTAATATAAGAATATATAAGGAAAATCTGAAGCCCTGATCTCATGAGCATAAAGCATCAAGGACACGTTTAAACTGGCACTTGCAGAATCCCCTGGACTGAAGAGTTCGCCAGTCTCGACGGGACCTTATAAGTCTTGTTTTTTAGGGTTATCACACGCACACACACACAGTAGCTGAGAAAAAATAGAGCAGAGGAGTCACCTAAGAGAGCTTCATATCATTGTCCTTAGCTTGAACCTCCCCCATCGTAGATCCCAGTGCTTGCCCAGGAGAGTGTGGAGAAAGCAAAGAGGCCTCGTTTCTATTCTGTATCGAGAGAGAAAGCGCGCTTTCTCCCTCCCAACGGCAATTTGCGCCGCGGACGCCGGTTCATAAAAAAGCGGCGGCGGCGGCGGCGGCGGCCGCCGTTTGCTTACGGAGGCGCCGGCGCAACTAACATTGCCAATGGCGGCGCTGGCGCAGGCGTCGATACAAGAGAGGCCACGTAAATAAGCGCGCATCCTCCTCACCATCTCTAATTTCTCGGGGAAGGAGGAAGAACAAGCATCGGATTCTCGTTTCGCAACGTGCGCGCTCGATCATTTTGCGAATTATTCGCACTAAGAGGGGCCTAAAAGAGAGGAAGAGAGAAGTCGAACAAGTCGAGGAAGCAGAAGAAGTCGAAGAAGAAGAAGAAGAAAAGGCGTACGCAATTTGATTTCCTGCATAGACCTCAGTTGATGTCGAAGATCCGCCAGAGAGAGACTCAAACAGTCGACTAGAGAACTTGACAGAATCTCTGGTCCCTAGTGAAGTCGACAATCATTATTGATTGAGTGATTCCTCTCATTGAGAATTTAGTTCATTCTGAGATGCTCGGCGGCGCCGCCGTTCACCAGCCGCCGCCGCAGCCAGCCGCCGTCACTTCGTCGTCCTCGGTGAGCGGGAACAACAGCCTGACTAAACTTTTCCACGGCTCAAGCGACCTCGACGCCTGGAGGGAGAATTTCCTGCACGCAAGCAACAACAACAACAACAGCAAGGCTTCGTCTGTAAGTAGTGATGGAGACCCTGGCAGTGTGAGCCGCCAAATAAGAAAAGAGAGACCTTGTGGAAAGAGGGACAAGTGGCTGGCGATAGCAGTGTTTTTTTGACACCCACTGCAAAATGGAGTCTCTCGTAATGATTCACTGACCCCACAGCAAGGACATCCTTTAGAGTGGCGGCAGCGTGAACCGCCAAAAAAACCCGTGGTCAGCAGCATCTTTTTTTTGACGCACACGGTGCACGACAACGGAGAGAGGGCATGGGATAACTGGAGGGACTTCTCAGTTTTTCGTGCTCAGAAAACGAAGGCCATAATCATACTAATAATTTGGTGGAGTCTCTTTTTTCACAAATGCATCGAATTCGCGTGCAAAAATCGCGTGCGTTTTCGGCGCGTCGGACGCAGACTCGAAATTCAAACAATCGTAACTCGGCCGGACAAAACGTTCGTCGACTCGGCCGCCGTCTCGTGAGTACGGCGGAGGTCTTTTTCTTCGCGCTGCTCTCGTCCGCATCTCTTTTCTCACTCAGACTTGTTTGTACGACAAAGATTTCGCCGCCAGCCCCAAAAAATGTCTGGAAGAGAAGGAGCATCCAGACATCAATTCTGTAAACTCTGAGGGGGAAAAAAAGCTGCTATTAGCAACAGAAACAGGGCAGAAGTGGTAAACAAATTCCTTGCCAAATAACGAAAAATCAGACTTTTTTTGCAAGAAATGTTTGACTGTTCAGAGTCCAGACGCAACGCCAAAACCGAGCGATCGCGAGGTAACTTTGAATTGATCGCACAAACTCATTCGAAGTAAAAGTGTCAAGAGGTCTAAACTCAGGAGGCACAAAACTGACAGCAATGGAGCGTTCCTCCCCCCCCCCTCCCCAAGCATTTCCTTAGTAGCGATCAAGGATTGTGTATACGATCTAGACGAGAACCAGGACTTAAACACGACCCTGGCTAACCATGAACGTGTGTAAACTAAATAACGGCGAGAGAAAGAAAAATCGGGCATCTTTCTTCATTTTTCCCCCCCAAAAGAAATGTTTGACTGTCGATAAAATCACCAATCTCAGGTGTGTCTGCAGCATCCTCGCGTTAACCGCAGCGGGAGGGGAGGGACGGTTAAAAAAAGAGGCCTAACACACAAAAATCGCGTGTGTGTTTATCCGAAAAACCCTTTGCACACGAGTGTCTAATTCGGTAAATTGTATACGAGACTAATAGTTGGGCAGCAGGAACAGATTTTTTTTGCAAAACTTTCCAGCAATCGACGGTGTTTACATCTGCCTGCCACCTTTTTGCACAAGCCCCCCCCCCCACACACGCACACGCAGAGAGAGTTAGTAGATACGTGCATATGAAGAATCCTTCTTTCACACACACGAGCCTAAACTGCTTTCAGATTTGACGAATTCCGTCGCTTCTCTCATATGTTGTACAGGGTCGCAGGTTGTTGCAAGGAAGGGACACAGGAGACAAATTTGTTCCTGGCAATATTTAACTGTACTGGAAACATCTGCGGCTTCGCATGCTGCAAATACCGCCTGCTTTTTATGGCTAATAGGTCCTTTGCGTGCCTTAAAAGGTGTAGCAGTTTTCTTCGAGATTTTGCCAGAATTAGTGTCTGACGAGACGCTTAAGGGGTTGTATTTGGCCGCAATAATTAAGCATTTATCAGTGGCGCTGGGCGAGTTAGGAATTCTTTTTTGCTGCACCAGGAGTGTCAAAGCCAGACAAGGTCCTGGTCTTGTTTACCTTGGCTATGCTCGTACGTAGTGAGGAGACCAGACAAGACTATGACCATGGAGGAAAACGAAGAAAATCTTTTGTCTTTCTTTTTAGGAGGAGCAGAGCGAGATGGGTGAACTCGGCGCAGGAGGCGCCGAAGGTGGCGCAGGTGGCGCAGGTGGCGCTGGCGCAATTAACCTGTCGGCGTCTTCGAGGCCCTCCTCGACGCCCAATAACAACAACAACAGCAGCAACGAGCGAAACACACCCAATGGAGGAGGAATGGACGTCGACATGCATGAGGAGGTGAGTTTCTTCGTGGCTCACACGATTTCTTCTCCTTGTGCAGAAATTCTTCGAACATAGTTTTTTTAGGACGGGGGACGAAGGGGGGGGGGGAAGTCCCGCAAGAGCTAATATCAAGTGGATTTTTCTCGGCGCCCAATTTTTCCCCCCTCTTTTTTCCCCCTTAACTTTTTGGCAGAGAATTCATTTTTTCTGCCCAAAGTTTTGCTGGTTTATAAAATTATCTACTAATTTGTCCTCGGGTAGACGTGATACTGAAAGAACTTGGCATATTTTTCGCTCCCTCTGCGCAGCTTAATTAATGAAGATTAATAATGCCAGCTGAGTTGGAGAACAATCAAGAGTTCTGCTTCTCGGAAGATCTGTCTGCCTGCCTGCCTGCCTGCCCGCCTGCCTGCCTGCCTGCCTGCCCGCCTGCGTACAGACAGTTGACAAACTTAATAGCTCTCGTGTGTGCTCAAGCCTTTCTCCTCCCAATTTCCCCCCCTGGGCTACTAATTTCTTGTCATTTCGCCTCAGGGCTTCTTCTTCTTCTTCTTTTTGTTTACCGATCCGTAAAAGCGGAATTGCAGCTTCCAAAACTTGTGTAACTGCCCAGGCAAGCTTGGAATGAAGATTTCCAAGTGCACCAACAAAAATTCAACAGTCTCCTGTGCCAAAATGGCACCAAACTTTGCTGGCAATGACCCTTTCATAGTAATTAAAGGAGACAGAAAGACATTTTGAGATGCTGCTCGCGGACTTTGATTCCTGCCAGTGTTTAGAATTGGGGGAAAGGGCACGCGCAGTCGCTCGCTGCGAGTAACCTCAACTGGATACTTTCATAATAAAACTCGTCGTCTTTGTCTTTGCTGCTCTGTCTAATCTTTTGGTGGAAAAATGCTTACTCAGCACCCCGTGAAGAAGGAGAAGAAGAAAAAAAGTTGTATCACCCAGTGCCAAATCGATTGTCGACTCTTCACTATAGGTATTGCTGCTCTCGATATAAATAACGTCCAAGAATCCCCCTCCCCCCCTTTTTTGTCGTCTCATGTGCCTCAAAGAGTGCAGCTCATTGGCCGTGTGCACTTCTTCTGCGGCTCACACGATCTGGGACAAAAAATGACAGCGGCCACTTGGCTCAGCAGAAGGAGGGAAAAACGTTATTTGTGCGCAATTTGAGGCAAAACTGTGGTGGCATCACCGCATTCGATAAACTCCCCTCTCTTTTTTTAAGGGGCTGAGCAATAAATTTCCCTCCTTTCCCCTGCTCTGGTTTGAGGGGAAATAAAATATCAATTTGATATTTGCCATTACGTCCATCCTTAACGGCAGAGGGGGGGGGGGGAGGGGGAACAAGGGGGAGAATATTCGAGAGGGATGCTAAATGGTCAGTTGTGCGAGTGCCAGGGAGAGTCTCATTATATTGTTTGCATCCCATTTATCTTCACACGAGAGAAGCGGAGAGAGAGAGAGAGAGATGAGGCCACATCAACCCTTTCATTTTTTTTCCACTGTTTGATGGGGTGTGAACAATTTGTGTCACGGTGGCGGCGACGTCCAAAATCGCGTGAAACGAGCGTCCTCGGATGTGATTTCCCATTCTTTTGCCCCCCCCGTTAGTATTGACTTCTATAAAAGAGAGAAAGGGGTGAGGAAGGACCCATGAGGTCCATCTGCGGACGGACACAAAGAGAGAAATGGGGTACAAATTCTGGCTGGAGTCGAGTGCTGACTTCTGACTCCCCTCTCGTCACGTTTGCTCCAGTCATAACAACTGAGACAATGAAGACACCTACTTTGTAGGCACCGCGGGCCTTTTTTTCCACACTCTGCTGGGCATAACTTAAAGTGTGGAATGGCTTCTTGGCACATTCAACCCCTCAATCAGACATATTTGCTCGCGTATTCATTGTCGAAATGGGAAGCCATTAATAGCAAGCGTTTCCTCGTTCGATTTCTGATGGCAAAAATCGATTTTTGACTTCCACGCACAGAGAAAAGAAATCTGACAAACGTTCAACACTTCTTTTCCTCTCCTCATTCAACTTCATGATCCCGTTGCCAATAAATATCAGCAGAAAAACTTTTCATCCCTCCGAGAAAGAGAGGAGAAGGGGTGAAAAGGGGGAAGGAGAAGGCGTTTAAGGCTATTCCAAAAACTTTTGAAATGAGATGCCAATTTTATTTGTGTTTTTCTTCCTGGGATTTTTTGGTACCGGCTGGTTAAAAAAGTCTGAACTTTCCGCTCTCTCCTGAGACTCATTGAATCATCTTCCAAACTTTTTCTCTCTCCCCTCTCAACCTCTCTGAAGCAATAAATTGCTACTTCACCGCTCTCTTTTAGTGTGCAATACTCGACCAGACAAAGGGAACACCTTTTCTCCTCTCTCGCTCCTCTGGCTCGGACTCATTCTCAGACTTTCCAGGCTTCCATGAAGCCCTTGTAGGAGGACTGTCCTTGTCTGGTCGAGTAGGAAGAGTCCCCCCATTTTTTTTTCAACCCTCATCTAAGCCGTAAATCAAAACCGTGAATTGCCGTCAGCTTAGCAGCAGCAGCCGCGGCGGCGACGGCGGCGGCGGCAGCAGCCGCGACGAATCACGCAGAAAATATTTAGAGTCAACCGGGGAACGCGGCGCAATTCGCCGACGAAGCTTCCTCTAAAAAAAAGGAGACTTTTTTATTCTCGTTGCACCAACTCTGGTCTCTGCAGCCGGGCTGTTAAGGCCCACTGACACGGGTAGAAAGAGAGGCTCTTTGGAGCGGCGTGCGCGGGGTCGTAGTCATCGATGTCGCGCATGCAGTGCATGTGTGTGTTTGATGTGAAAACCTCTTTCAGCGAACCGACGAGGAGATCGCACACGACGTTTGCGTGTGTGAAGAAAGCAACTCTGTCTCTCTATCTCGTACTCACGCACACACACACACACACGCGCGCACACACACGCGCAGGCTGGGAGCACAAAGAGTCTGAACACGAGCGCGCGCGCGCACGAGAACGAGAACGCACGCACACACACATACATACAAGCACACACAGAGCAGAGAGATGAGATATCCTTATGTACTACGGCCCTGTGTTTTTCCTGACTTGGCTGCTTCTGCTGCTCAAACGTATGTCTCAAATATGTCTGCAAGGCATTATGCGAAAAATATGGTAATGGCATTTAATCCTGGGGGATCTGGCAGAGTCTCTTACACGAAGCACTCCGATATATTCGGATTAAAGAACCTTCTGGAGGACTCATGATGCACGTGAAGTCTGACCTTTCAACGCGATTTATTGGGCTGACAAAAGTTCGGGCTTCTCCGCAGTACAGAAATAAAAAATGAAGCAGCTCTTTCTTTCTTTCACAGCTTTCTAATCCCAATAAAATCCCCTTGATTCTTCGCATCGGGAAATGATGCATTTGTCAACATCCCTTTTCTGCCATTGCTTTCTTTACCCCGCAATAAAAGGACCGTTGATTTCGCATGATTTTTTATGGCAAGGGAGAGGAAGATGATTTGAATTTTAAAGAGGGCCATCCCAGTTAGTTCCGGTGTCAACAAATTCAGAGAAAAACATGACAATATCCTTCCTTCCTTCCTTCCTTCCTTCTTTCCCCCCTCACTTTAACCCCCCAATCTCGACCAAGAAAAGTTTTTCATAGTGGAGGAACAGATTGGGAAAGGCCGTTACGCATGTAAACGATGCCTTAATGCGCAATCATACATTCCTCTCTGGAACCCCCCTTCCGAGACACACGCACGCACGCACGGGTGTATGGGTGTGGGCTGATTCATGCTCCACCAGATAAAAGTAGCTCAGTGCAGCGGGGACTAGGGGGGGTGAGGAGGGGGGGGGGGTCGAGCGCGAGTAACAGCTTCAAGTACCACAAGTTGACTGTCAAGGAAAAAAAAAATGTCTGAGAGAGCTGGCGGTGCCAAGGGAGGGCGACACGAGCAGCTTCTTATGCATTTTATCGCAGTGCAATAAATAAAACTACTACAAGAGCTACTTGGAGGAATATTGATGGGGAATGAGAAGAGTTCAACAATCTCCTTTCTTTCCTCCCTCCCTCCATCCCACTCACTTCACGTGTGTTCTTTAATCATGTGAGATAGAAAGAGAGAGAAAGAAAGAGAGCATCGTGCGTGCATGCGTGCGTGTGTGCGTGCGTGTGTGCATGATCACGTAAATATGCTAAGAGCGTGCTGAGCTTGTCAAAAAAAGGCAAAGCTGACACTAAGCAAATACAAATCCAGAGCTCAGACTGATGTAGCGTGAAATCAACCTGTTCTTCCTCCTACGGCAAATACACACACACATGAAGATGCTCGCGTGTATTGAAAAATTGTCAAGCTCTCGTGCACAAGCTGGATGCTCCCTGAAAGCTCGGGACTTTCGCCTCTGAATCATCACAGTGCGAGTCAAGAGTTGAACACGCACTTTCATCAATCATGACGTAGACGAGCGCTACTTTCGACTCACCCTGTACAAAATTGATTGACCAACGGCTCATTTTCTCATAGCTTCTGAAGTCACCGCTGACCAGCGATCTGCTGGTGCGGCGCAGACGCCACAGCGCCACAAGCGCCGAGGACAGCTCGCCGTTGGCCGCTGCCGCCGCCGCCGCCGCGGCGGCCGCCGCAGCAGCCGTGCGGTCGACGCCGCCGGATCAGACGAAGAACTCGTCGTCTTCGCCGCCGCAGTCGCCGCTGTCGTTGTTCCCGCCCGGGTTGCAACAGATGCAGCAGCTTCTGCAAAGCCAGCTGGCTGCGGCCGGCGGCGCAGGCGGCGCAAGCAGCACTGGCGCACTCGGCTTCAGTCCAACCCAACAACTGCAACATTTCATGCAGCAGCAAAGCATGCAACATCAGGTAATGAGTTAATAAAGCCAGACAAAACTTCAATTTCACAAGTGTAAACGCACCCTAAAGGAGGCTCCTTCAATTCTAACTGCTCACTCGATTGTTTCTGATGCTTAAGGGCGGATTAAACACCCTCAGTCTTGCCCTGTCCGTACCAATGTGTGTAACTTAACTGTCCTCCTCCCCCTTCAATTGAAGCATCAAGACGCGAATTTGATTTGCATACATTTGCGATGCAGTTTCCAAAATTGAACTCAAGAAGACGCTTTGAGAAATGCATGCGAAGAAGAGGGAGGCAAAAATGAGCGAAATCACCGCTTGCATTAGACAATGCGAGATCAGAAATCCCTTAGACGAAGAGAGCGATGGCTGAGGGAAGGGGGGGAAGGGGGAAAACCCACATCTGCGAGCACGAGTTCATGTTCGGGGGGGACGGGAAGAAAATTGCACAAAAATTTCGCGAATTCGCTTCCAAGCACGCGTTTCTAATCATGAAATTGGGAAGAAGAGGGGAAAGAAAATGTGCACTCAGTTTTCGAACACACAGCAAAAGAGACTTTAAAAATATATATTGGGAAGTTGCTTGGTCAAGAGGTCGATGGCAAACCAAACCACGCGAGTCCATTTAGGCACTCGGACAAATTACCCCCTGTCAGCAACCCTTCTTTAATTTAGGGGCGGCGGGTATGAGATCGTCCCAATGACTATTACCTCTGTGTATATGCACACGCAATCCTGACTGCTCTGCCAGACGCCATGGCTACTACTGCCAGTTGCACGACCACCACTGCTGCGACAAAAAAAAAACCTTGACTAGCAGCGTTGGTGACCACGGGTGTCTGGTGTAGTCGGCAGTCATGTGCAGTGTGCAGTACTAGTGGGTGAAAGTCTTTGTCCAACTTCTGCTGTCTGGCCGAGCAGCACTGAAGGGATCCCTTTTCATTTTTCCTTCTTCTTCCCAAGCAGCAACACCTGGCCGAGACTGGACGCAAGCAGCTGGAGCAACTGATGCACCAGCTCCAGGAGCAGCTCCAGATCAACCTGCTGCAGCAGACACACATGATGCAGACGGCGGCCGCTGCGGCGGCGGCCAGCGGTGGCGAGCGCAAGAACAGCGGATCCACCTCAGCCGCGCTCCAGCAGTTGCAGATGCAGCAGCAGCAACTCATATCTCAGCTCCAGCTCGTACAGCAAAGAATCCTCATGGTAAATGCACAGACAGTACTGCACAACCTTGGGCTCGAGTGGGTCAAGCTAAATCCAGGCTGAGCAATCAGGGATGTTGAAACTACATCTCCTCACCCACCATTGGCTTGACTGTCAGAGGTCACGTGGCTGTCCCAGACAGCCATGACTCTCACGAGTCTCGTGAGCCAGTCCAAAAAGGCCACACAAGCTGTCTTTGCTTTTATGAACAGTTTCAATGGGTGAATTGACTCACAGGATCGTGCACGACCGTCTGAGTCTTAAAAAAAGCCCTCTCTTTTATGAGGCACTTTCACTACACAAGTTCCAAACACGAGTCTTGGTTTAGTGCGACCCCTGTGCTTCCTTACAATGAACTTTCACCCTTCACTAACTCAATCTTTTTCTCCTCCCCAAAATTCGTCGTCTTGAATTCCGCTATCTAAATTAGCTTCCGAGTTTTCACCAGCGCAAACAGCACCAGGATGAGTTGGCAGCAGGATGGAAGCAGGAGAACGGAGGAGGCCACAGAAGTCCCAGCCCAAAACCAAACAAAAACGGTAATTGCGCCTCTCCTTTTTCGCGAAAATGCTCGTGGGAAATGAGATTCGGAAGTTGGGGAGGGAGAGAACAGGGGAAGCTCACGGATGGCATCATAGGTACCAAGCGAGAGAGAAAAATGGGAGACAAAGAGAGTCTCAGGCTCTCCTGAGATGTCTGTAGCTCCCTCACCGCTGCAATGCACGTCCAGGTCTTAGCCGCGTCGTGTGTGGCAGACGAAGAAGTCGTTGGAGGTCAGGGTTAAGGTTGCGGGGATGCTTTCCGGGGGCAAACTGCGTCATGTCCTGAAGGGAAACGACAGATCCCCGCGTGCTCGAGTCGACTTTTATCATTTGACTGAAAAACTCATTATCCTCATGCTACAATGGGGAAAAAGTGCGCCATCAATGGGTGCCTGTTGCCAGTGGAAAGAGCATGAAGTTGCAGGCTATTCAGATTCTCGAAGTATGTGCATAACTCAAAAGTCAGCTACTTAGGAGCTACCACACACGGACTAGGCAATGGTAATTGCCACCAGATCCAACGCTGTTCAGTGTTGTCGACCGTCCGTACTCTCCGAAATGTAGTAGCAGTGTTAGGAATGGGTGAGTTGTAAGAGGGACAATGTAAAAGATAGTGTTTGGGGACACGTAGATCAGCAGGAGCGAGGAGCGAAAGATTTTTCCTGAAGTCCTGACTTTTAGGACTCACACAGTAATCCCCAGCCTTTCGCCAATGCTTGCAGGCACTCCTAAGCCTTCTCCCAAGGACCCAGAGCCTCTGGTTTCTCCACCAGACAATAAACACCCTCTGTTTAGCCACGGTTCTTGCAAATGGACTGGGTGCGAAACTCAATGCTCAGACTTGTCTGCATTCCTCAAGCACATCTCAGGTAGGTCAGGTCATATATTCACTGATTGGACCGCAAGTCATTGGGATCAATCCAGGCGAGCACGTCCTGGACGACAAGAGCACCGCACAAGCTCGAGTCCAGATGCAGATCGTGTCTCAGTTGGAACTCCAGCTGCAGAAGGAGCGCGAGCGTCTGCAGGCGATGATGGCGCACCTCCACCTGGCCAAGGAAGCGGACCTCAGGAACGGGGGGCAACAGCAGAACAAAGGAGTGATGGAGCACAGGTCTAGCCCACTTGCTGCCAACAACGAGAGGCCCAAGGTAAGGAGTTTTGTCATAGGCAAACTTTGTTGTCACTTGCTGAAGGCCAATTCAGGCTCTCTCGAGAAGAGACTCTTTGGCAGGCAAAGGGTCCCACCTCCTTTGCACGGCTAAGGGCCATGAGCTGTCAGACTACTTTTTCCTGTCCTCCAGTGCTAGTTTAAAGTTGCAAAAGTTGAAAATGGAAGAATCCCAAGAACCTAGGCAGCATCAGAATACTACTACAGCTTGAATCATGCATGAATGACAACAGCTAAGGCAGGAAATGTGTTGCACACCGCCAATCATGTCTAATATCAGCTGTTACGTCATTGGCACTTTACTGTATATTTTCCATCACAATCTTTATGTCGCGTTAGCAAAAACTGGTCAACAACTGCAGTACCAGTTGCGAAACAAAACTGCTGAAGCTCCAGCCCACCCCAGGCTACTTGATACTGTAAATTCAATCCACATACTTGTACTTCAGAAATGAACCTTATCAGGCATACACCCACGGCTGAAGATGTATCCCTTGCATATATACAATTTTTATATGTGTGTGTATCAGGTAGGCTGGACCAATCAATGAAAATGTTGGAATTCTGCTGAGTGCATCTTTTGTTTGTTATCTAATGCCGAAGGGTGAAGATGTAGTCAAATGGTTTTGAAACATAGCTTTTTTAGCAACACTCTCTTGCTAAAAAGTTTTACAATATCAGTTCAGTGCATGACAAAAGGTTCAGATTTTGAAGGCCATGGGGCAAAACTAAACACTTTTGAATTGTATCTGACTAAAGTGCTGCAGTTCAGTACCTGGAAAGTAACTAAGCAGGTTTATTTTTTAATGTTACCCTAACATCCTTATGTACTGCGTTGATAAAATTTTGAATGCAAAGAAGGACCCCAAAACTAATTTTTTCTCCATCCCATTTGAAGAGAATGACTTCAAATAGTCTTGCAACATATGTAGCACACAGAAAGAGATTAAAAAATTGGTCTAGCCAAATATATACGGTCCGGTCTTGAGGCTGCAGGCTGTTTTTAGTGGGGGTAGGTAAAAAATTAATTGCATTTCGGTGAAAAGTACATCGAGTCTTATCAACCACTGAGCGAGTCTGGTCAAAATGTCGAACTGACCTTTAAAGGGTGCACCCTACAGAGTATGGCCTTGTGCTTATCCTACCCTACCAGCCATTCCACTTTCTTACCAAGGACTCAGAAAGTACATGTGCACGAACAGTTGCAGGAAGTGCAAGTCTAGGAATGGGTGGAGAAGGTTGCCAAGAATTGGGCTAATGTGTCAATTACTTGTACAATTGACTTGGGTGGGGATTTTGAAGAAAATGAGCCCAGATGTTGCCTTCTTCAAGTATGCACCTGTTACCATGCCAACCAAGAGTAAGGATAGCATAAAGGGGGTTATTTCCAACATTGTACGAACGCGAACTAAACTTTTACCCTGAATGTATAAGTTCAGCCATGGTCTGATGGTGTCGCACTAGATGTACGCATCCTGTAAAAGATGGAGCTTGATCAGGCTTACTTTTCGACGTAGTTGCGATTGCAAAACAGTACAATTCTCCTGGATGATCCTGCAACGTGCACGGCATATTTTTCACGGTGTCGCTCCAGTGTTTGCAAGCTTTTTTTTAGTAGTGACTAGCGCTTCGCGATAGTTACCCACTTCGTTGGGTAGGAATAATAACAAAAATATAAAGTGATGAAAATCAGCCTAATCCTAACCTAACCGAACCGAACCGAACACGCGCATCTGGACAGAAATCGGCCGTTTCGCACCAAAGTGACCAAAATCGTCCGCCCGCGAACAAAAAATACCGCGAAAATTACAAAAATCGGCCGCGCGAACAAAAGAGCACCGTTAAAATGACAAAAGCGGACGTGCTCAAAACTCGAAACCAGCCGCACACACACACACACACACACACACGCACAGAAGGGGCTGTTCTTTTATATATATATAGGAATTGCGACTTTTCAGACACGATACATAAGTACAGGTTATGTGCACTACCATGGCATGAGAAACCGTATCTTACCCCACGAGATTACGAACAAACACAAAAGAGATACTATAACTTGGACAGATCCAAGTTGAAGTGTTTTTCTGGATCTTGGGCAACCTCATCTGGTGCACGTGACCGAGTGACAGCCTACAGTATGTCAGGAGGTGTGGACACAGAGCGAAGATCTGCCAGGGTAAACGCACCCTAAGGAGATAGCAAGTAGCTATTGCACGATCGCACAAGCTGGGTGAACACATAGGACGAGACAAAAATCAATACGCAAGATGCAGGACGTACAAACATAACCTTTTGTTATTGGCTGCATCTCTAGAGACTTAGAGACCCTTTGTCGGTGCACGCACGCACCCTCACACAAGCGTGCGCGCACACACACCAGGCAGATAGGTGCAGAACTGAGATTTGCACGCGTAACTGGACCCCAATTCTATTTTCAGAGCCCTCCGAAACTGCCTAAGCCGCCTCCGCCCCCACCGGGCGCCGGTGGCCTGGGTTTGCACGGCTTCGGCGGCAGCGGCAGCAGTGGCGGCAGCGGCAGCGGCGGCAGCTCCTCACATCCGGCTGCGGCTCCTCCGGGCCTTCCTCCGGGTCTCATTCCGCCTCCGCCACCTCCGGGTGTGCATCCGACGCCGCTTTCTGCCCTTACGGCTGCCGCCCGGAATCCGTCTTCGATGCAGCCGCTGCAGCCGCCAGTTTCAACTATGGGCGGCGGGGCCATCAGGAGGAGGCTCTCGGACAAGGCCCACATCCCCATGACCAATGGTGAGGATAGCGTCAGTTTGATTCATAACCCCAGGCTTTGGCATTGCATTGCTTTTGCCGTACAAAGAACAAGCTAAAATCAGTTCTTGAGATATTTGATAATGCATGCCGAACTATGAGACTCCTATGGTTAACTTCTTATTCTAAGTAATTGAATGGTAGTAGCGTCTATGGAGAGGAACTAATCTTGGCATCTTTTCAAAGGTCTCCCCTATATGATGGATCGTGCAGGCCTGGACATTGCGCAAGGTACTGAAAGCGTGCACCTTCTAATAATATGCACGATTCCACCGAGGATTTCCGGAATTTTCTTTGTAGAAATCTACCGCAACCGCGAGTTTTACCGCACGCAGGATGTGAGGCCGCCGTTCACCTACGCATCCCTTATAAGACAGGTAGGAAATAAGTGGAGATTTGTCGAAAACAATCATAATTTGGCCTACTTTTTTAGGCGGTGATTGAAGCCCCCGACCGCCAGCTAACGCTTCACGAGATATACAATTGGTTTACCAACACTTTTGCATACTTCAGAAGGAACGCAGCGAGTTGGAAGGTACAGTTTGGGCACATACTGTGCAGGTGTGTGTGTGTGTGTGACAGACTTCATCAAGCACACACAGAAATTCACTGCGTTTTTCTCTCAATCATGCAAAATGTTCGAGCATAAATATCTGAGTCTGAACGAGGAGAAGAGTGAGAGAGCTTTTGGGTACTTAAGGCTCCTCAAAAGTGCTCAAAAAAGGCCCTTCTTAAGATTAAGGAACAATGCCCTAAATTTCTATTGTGTTTGTTACCTGAAAAAACACAAGGGGCGGGTTTCCTTTTAAAGACATGCGAGCCTTTGCTTATCCATCTCGCCTTGCGTGTCCGTCAGCAGGTATGCAAAAGTGGCCCAAAAATTCTTCTCGCTCTCACCCAAAATTCTCTCCTCTTCTCCAGGCCATAATAGAATCGCCCAATAGGCAGCTCACTTTGAGCGAGATCTACAGTTGGTTTCAGACCAATTTTGCACACTTCCGCACACATTGCTCTACCTGGAAGGTAAATCAGCATTAAAGGCTCGATTGCACCAGCCCAAAACTGCTAGAATGTCAGGCTTAAAAGAGAGATTCTTCAATTCCGAGCCCAGCATACAAGACGAGTGCAGTCCAGCACTGAACGATCCAGACTCAAGTAGTTTTGCTCTCTTGTGTACTCGAGCCTTTAGTGACGAACTCAACCGGACATTTTGCATGAAAAACAACGAAAGAGCGAGCGAGCGAGCGAGAGCGAGCGAGTGAGCGAGAGAAAACAGGCTTTGTCTTTCTGTGTGTACGACTCACAGGATTAAGTCTTAACAGTGGTCATAATCTGGTAATAATAATAACGATCATAACAATAATAACAGGGGCATCTAAAAGAGTATTTTCGATACTCATACCACAAGCAGTTTGTAACGTGCAACTTTAGGGCTTTGCATCGTACACATATGTGAGTGTCTTGCATATGAAACGCATTAGATAAAAAAGTACAAGTGATGCAGTAGAGAAACAAGTCTGGCCGATCTTTTTTCACAGTGGCCACCAGTTAGTACTTGCAGTGTTTAGATGTGTGTCGCAATATTTAGCACAGAGACATTACAGTACTAATACATTACGGCATGTGCTGGTCGGTACTTAATGCGGCTGAAGTGGCTGCTTAATCGATGTTAATGTGTGGACTTGACGATAAATTTTTGATCATATCGTCGAGATCTCAGTCCCATTGAAGCTCGGACACCTTGGGACACTCGAGTCGCGCGCACACGAGCGAAATTTGAGCGCAGATTTGCGCAGAATTTGCAACATCATTCCTCGTGTGAGCTTCCCCTAGTGAACCAGTGAAAACGGGAACAGATTTTTGATACGTACTAGATTCAGCATTTCTGTTTTCTTTGATATACGGAGCCAAATCACCTCCTGACACTCCCCTTTCAGACGACCTCCCCCCCGCGCCTCGCCTTCTTCCGCGCCTTGATCACGCCCAAGCTCCACGCCCCTCTTTAATGCACACTCCCCCTCCTCCCCCGCCTGCTCGATGCGGAACCCTTCCGTGGCTCAGACAGTAGAGGCATGTGAGATGAAGGCAGAGTTGTACTGACATGACAGACTTGGAATTGACTCCACTGAAAATGAATTTCTTGTCTCGCCTTCCTCTTGCACGGTTAGACTAGTCTTGTTCCTTTGCCATCGCCCCGGAGGAATCGCTTTTTTTTAAGTGAACATTTCGTAGCATTTCCCGTTTTCACGTCGTTAGAACGCGGTGAGACACAACCTGAGCCTTCACAAGTGCTTCATGCGCGTGGAGAACGTCAAGGGCGCAGTCTGGACCGTGGACGAGGTCGAGTACCACAGGAGGAGGCCCCAGAGGGGCGCAGCCGCTGCCGCCGCGGCCGCCGCCTCAGGGTATGTACACATAAAGCGAGTCATCCATGCATGTGTTCATAGTGTAGCTCCACTACAGTACATACAGTACGGACGTTCTACGTGCTGGGTGAGTCCAAATGGCGGCAACATTGTACGCCTCATACGTTCATGTGCATGTTGTGTTCCTCCCACGGCAATAGTTGTTGCGTCACTTGTGGCTCACCCTGTACGGAACTTCACTCTTATTACAACTGTCAACATTTCGGTGCGTTTGCACGCGCAGATTTTTCAATCTGCATCAGAAATCCGTCCGACCTGACCCGACCCGACTTGCCCGGCAAGAGAGGAGTGGGCAAAAATGTGCTCGTGCAAACGCACCTTTCTGCTTGCTCCATTAGCCTACTTGCGTGCGTGCGTTTTCATGTTCATAAAACTGTTTGTGGTATCATTGGTTTCATTCACACTCGTGTGTACAGCGTAACAACAACATGTGCGTGATTATTATGATGTTTCTCACCATTAATAACAACCACATCGTTTACGTACTACCTATAAAAGCAGCACCAGCAAAAGCGGCGGCTTTAGGGTGTGGCAGCTGCAGATTTGCATAAATCGGGCATAAATCGTTGATATTTTCTCCTCATGCGAGTTTTTTGGGCTCACTTCATCAAATCTATATCGATCATCTTTTTTCCCCATTATTTTGAGCACGTGCCCCCCCCCCCCAACAAAAAAGAATGAGCGAAAGATCGTGTACATAATCATACGAGGCCGCTGGATGCATTTATGCACGATTATAGGAAGTGATAAAGTTACCCCGAGTGTTTTGTACAAAGAAATTTGCATGCACGGGCGAAATTTAACCCTATTTCTAGTTTCGACTGCTCCAAATACAAGCTTCTTTCGGCAAAAAAAAATGGTTTGAACTCATTCATGGCTGAAGGACGAACAGCGAACTTGGGAGAGACCAGTAGTCGGTGTACGTGAAGGCACCATCGTTGAGAGAAGACCCCGCTGCACGCCGTGCACTGCGGCAAGCGGTACATGTACAGCAGGTACGGTAGCACTGAGTACTTATGGATGTGTGAACTATCATTCAGGTCACGAAAATGTAGAAGAAGCGCTCACGAACAAGAAAAAGCTTATACTTGGAGCAGAAAATAGTTCTTTGTTCAGGCCACAGAAGCGTTTCATTCTTTAAAAAGATTTCGTAGTTTGACCTATTTTTTCACCTTATCCGAACCCTTGTACAGAACGCGATCCGCACCAACCTCTCCTTGCACAAGTGCTTCGTGAGGTACGAGGACGACTTCGGATCATTCTGGATGGTCGACGACAACGAATTCATGAAGCGGCGGCATCTCTCGCGCGGTCGTCCGAGAAAGTACGAGCCGCCGGCCGCCGCAGCCGCTGCCGCAGCCGCGGCTAACGGTGGCAGTAATAGCGAGAACCCGCCGCAGCCGCCGCGGCCAGGCAGTAGCAGCGCCGCAATGAATACGCAGGCGGAACCGGCCGCTGGCGGCGGCCTCTGCACGGCCATCATGAGCGGCCAGAGCTCTCAGTAAGGAGGAGTAGTTTAGGCTGCGTCTACATTGACGGAATTTTGCAAGAACAAGAACCGAAAAAAAGTCGCCAGAGTAAACGCAGCCTTAGATCGTAGAGAGAGGGAATGTCGGTGTCTACGTCGAGCTCAGTGCATTGTAGTATACGTACATGCGTGTAGTGAAAAGCGCTGATTTTTGGGCTTACTACAACTGCTACTACAGTTCGTAGTTAAGTAGAACTTGAGAAAAGACGACAGTCATGTACGCATTTTTTGCGCTTGCAAAACATTTGCAGGAGTCATAGATCGCAGACGCTTTTTCATTGTGCTTCTAACAGCTTTGGTGCATCTACGTATCATTCTATTGAGCGGAAGAAGACTTTTCTGATGCTTTTTTGGTTTTTTTTTTTAGAAAGGCTTCTTCTTTCCATTCTGCTGCTTTTTTCTTGCTCATGCGATGCTTGAGTGGCCGATATTTTTGTTGCATCCGGCCCTTGGAAAGAAGCTTTTTTCCAGGAGAAAAATGTCTTGTTTACTCGTCAATGGTGAGTGACAGCAGTGATTTTTTAGAGCTGTCGAATAGATGTAGCAGATTTAGTGGTAGAGCTGTAGGCATCTGAGGTACGTTATCGCAGCTGAAGAAAAAAAATGATATTTCTCCCATCCCAATCCTTCTTGACTCTTTCCAGACACTCCTTTGTCTCAATTTTCCCGCATTTCCCTGGCCTTTACTCACTCCTTGGTCTCTCCACATGCGCACTCGTTGTTTTGGGAAGTGCGCGTTAGTGACAGGAAGACGCTTAACGTTTGTGTCATTTGTTGTGTCTAAACGTCCATAGAAAGTTTAGTAACGTTGGATGTCTTCATTAGACTGCTGAGTCTAATGAATCGTAGTCTTTCTTGCATCCCTTGCACGGACAGGAAAGTTCCTTCGAAAGACTAACATTTCGATTATTCTTTCTTCAACCGCGTCTAGAGCCAAGAGCCCCTCGTTCGTGCCGAATTCGGCGCTCTACAGCGACGCCGTGAACGTAAGCTTGCAGGCGGCGCTCGGCTTTGGCGCTGGCGCAGGCGCAGGCGGCGCTGGTGGCGAGGGCGGCGCAACGGGGTTGCCGCCCTTCCTCAGCCAGTCCATGCTGCAGCACCACCGGGAGAGGGACGCAGCAGAAAAGCACTTGGCGCATCATCCAATGATGGACAGGTGAGGAAAAAGCAACACAAACAAACGAAAAGATCAAGACCTACCTTAGTTCAGGGCCGGTTGCATGTGTATGTCGGTATGTGCGAGCGTCTGTCTGTCTGTCTGCCTGTCTGTCTGCCTATCTGTCTGTCTCCCCCCATGTATGCATCGCCTTCCCTCTCCCTGAAAAGAGAGAAGACGATGTCTCTTTGACGATGGCAGAAAGGATCTGCGCAGACGAATCTGTCGGCAGCCACTACAGGTGGGTCGCCGACAGATACGACGTTTAGCAGTCACAACTGTGGTCAAATGTGCGCGAAAACTTGGGCTGACACTGCTTTGACACATGTCTTCATGTCTCTCAGGACCTCCTAGACACATGCACGTCACATGTTCTGCTCCTCGCATATAAGCATTACAGCTCAGCATAATGATTTTTTCGCTTAGGAACTGCGCTGCCATGGAGTACGCGAAACACCTGCGCAACAGCACCACCTTCTTGTCGTCGCTGGCGGCTGAACGCGCAGCCGCGGCTGCCGCAGCCGCAGCCGCAGCCGCCGCATCCGCAGACGACAACGCGGCTTCTCCCCTCGCTGCTGCCGACGATGACGTCAAGGCCGATGACGATGACGAAGGCGATCGCCGAATTCACCGGGGAGACGCGGACGAATCGCCCGTTGACGACGGCGGCGTCGACGACGACGACGGTGGAGTTCGCGACGGTGGCGATGGCGGCGATTGGGAGTACAAGAAAGAGGAGGAGAGCAACAAAGAAGACATCAAGAGGGAGAAGTTTGAACACTAAAAATTACAAAATTTGTCCCCCATTTTGCCCCCTTGTGTGAATGTGTCAAGTATATTCCTTACACTTTTGCTACTATTAAAGTGAGGTCGACTTCCCATAAATGCAATATACGATAGAATGAAGAAAGATAGGATTGATTCGTAGACCTCCCATTATTATTATTATTACCTTACTTAAGGCGCGTTTAAGAACCCACTTTTGTGTGCTGAATGGCGAAGGGGGGTTCAGTCTTCAGGAGTCTCAAATATACATCCATATGTGTGTTCACGCTTGCGAAGATGCCCAAGTGTAAGCGCACCTTACTCTCTTTGTGTGGATAAGGGAAAGCTCACCAATGCGATAAATAGAAATCACCCCCTCCTTTTCACGCCCCGCCTGTTGTAATCCCGCGTATAATAATAGGATATCTAAAAGCTCTGATATCGGTTTATATTAGTGCATTAAGCAACACGCGCGCGCGCTCACTCGCGGGGCGCGCGCGCATTTATCAGTTCTTGGCAAAGGCCGAAAGGGGTGAGGGAAATTCCCATCATCAGACAACCAAAGATCATTGTCTGCAAATGTCAGCCCCTTCTGAAGAAGACAAAGGTTAATATACTTAGGTGTTTTTGTCAATTGTCAGGTTTTTCAGCTCCAGCCGTCGAAACAGAGCTGTAGAGTTGCCATTTATTATCAGTCAGTGCTGTAGTGTCTGTAGGAACTGAACGATTGAGCGTGCGTGCGCGCATGTGTGAGATAAAAAAGAGCGTCAACATTGTGTTCTACATGTGAATGAGTTGAGAACAAAATCATATTGTACATACATAAAAGTTCTTTAATGTCGTGCGCGCTGCTAAGAAAATGCTGCGAACCCCCCTCCCTCTCCCCCTTCCCCTCCCCCTAGAGTAGTAACTACTGTATACAATGTGTGTACTCGTATGTAGTGAATGCTACCATCAATATGGTCTTTAGCTGAAATAAACCCATTCATATACACAAAAACGGTGAACGGCGACGACAACAACAACGCCATTAGAGGCTTAGCATGAATTGCCCGTGGACGTGGTTGACATTTGACTTGGTAATTATTACGTGGCTTCTTCTTCCATAGCACAAAAGCATTCGGACATCTGTTCATTTGCAGGTGTAGCTCCCAGAACAGCAGTTGAAAAGGGTAAAGAACTTGCCACAAAGCTAAAATCCTGGCATAAGAAACAGGTGCAAATGCCATTCTTAGTTTTCACGAAAAAAAGAAATCACAGAAAAAGAAACATTACATCGGATGTGTAGCAGGGTTGTTTTTTCCTGACGGCAAAACCGCTGTCAGCTGTTCATGAGTGAAAAAAGCCTCGACTCCAGCCAGCAGTCACATGTTAGTGGAATCTCGTCCTTCGTCCAAAGGTGCAGCTGATTGTTAGGAGGAGGGGAGGTCAGAAATACCCCCCAGAGATGCAGAGATGCACGCAGGCAGGGTCCAAGGGGGTCATTTTGAAGGCATTGATGCTATTGAAGCTGCTGCTCTTGCTCCGTTTGCTACATCATCGCGTGCTCACTCCTCTTTGTCTCTCTCGTTCTCACACAGAGAGAGCGAAAAGAGCAACAATCCAGCACCGCCGAGCTTTATTCTTAGTGTTGGAGGTCTGTCTAGACTTTTATAGATGCTCCCAATATCTATAATCTAGAATGTCGAGGCCTGGGTTTAGGTACTTTCAAAGACTTCAGCATCGCTTCTCTCCCTCACACACAGGGAAAAAAGTTGGGCAGACATCAAATCATCCAAGTTCTGCTTGGTATCAGCTATAATTCTCCGCCAGGTCCGTCTAGACCTCACCAGACTATGAAATGAGGCCCTGAGAAGCTCTGAGCTGCGTCACCCTGTACGCGTCCGTGTGGATTCTTTCCGCCTCACCGACGCGTCTCCTGCATCTCACCCTGTACAACTCTTGGTTTGAGCCGAAAAACATTCTGGTTACGCACGATCTTCTGAGCTGTTTCTCCCTTGATTTCTTGACCCATCTTTCTGGGAATGCGAAGAAGAGCAAACAAAAAAGTCGAAAACATGCGAGGAGTTTCGTGATGGGGCGAAATTGGTCGCACGCACGCTGCAATTACACACATATGAGATCGCATGTGGACGAATTTTCTCTTGATCGTTCCATGATTGCGCAGCTTTTCTCTTTGGCATCGATCGAGCTGTTGTAGTGAGCAATTGTCTGATCGGGTTTGATCATTTTTTGCACCCAGAAAATCTTGGCAAGGCAGAGCAGAGAAAAAGTGGAGCAGAAACGCTGACAAAACACAGTACGACAATTGGGTCCAGCAAGGAATAATTGGTGAGAATATCAGAGAAAAGTGGACTGCGGCAGCGGCAACATCAGAATAACTTATTAATCTTATCATCATTATTACGGCTTCGACGTCAGAGTCACTTGTCATGCTAATACGATGGCAGCGTGAAATCGTGTGTAAAGACCTGAAATGTCTCTTGATGTGTGTCGAGACCAAGTCTGGATCGATCCTACCGGAAGTAGGAGATATTTTGGCAAGGAAACAAATAAACGAGATGAGCGCGCACCCATCGATGCAATAAATCAAGTGGAAGCAGAAAAAAGGAGGAAGAAGAAATGGTTATTTCGTGTGCGTGTGCGCGCGTGCGCGCGCGTGCTGTGTTGGCACCTTTTTTCACCCATTCATTGTCTGGATTACTCCACTGCACTTAGCGGCACTGTCGGTGACGGGCAACGGCGGGGGGGGGGGGACAGGAACAAAAACAGGAATGACTT